>Ga0256826_1000507_pt1 | contig 23617 bp, 20 predicted proteins | sample CV79metaG_FD_185975 | JGI IMG/M metagenome (GOLD analysis project Ga0256826, IMG submission 185975) | Hydrothermal vent microbial communities from East Pacific Rise, Pacific Ocean - CV79 | ecosystem: Environmental > Aquatic > Marine > Hydrothermal vents | place: Pacific Ocean: East Pacific Rise...
AAATCTCTATTTTGTCCTAAAAGAATAGCAGACCAAGGGACATCTAGCTTAAGTTCATTCTTGGCAAAACTCATAAAAAGATGCTCATTCAAAGCCAAATAAGGGGTATGTTTAATTCGTCTATCTGTTACATAAGGTTTCAATAGATAGTGAGCCAACTCCCCTTTCTCTTTTTTGACACGAGTTATTTTTTTACTTTTATGGTCAAGGTTAACATCTATTTTGTGTTGATACCCACTTAAAGAGGAGTAGAGTTCACGACTTTTGATAACTCCTTTAAGTGCTTCTATTGGAATATCCAATTCATAATTTATTAAATTTACAAAATTATTATTACCTAAAATAGTCTTTTTAATCTGTTTCCAACTTACTATATTTAGTAGACTCCTCTCTATCTTCTACAAATGAGAGCAGTTGAGTAAAATCAAAACTGCCATGTGTGTTATCAAGCTCTAATAGTAGCTCTAAGGGGTTCAAAACTTTTCCATCTTTAACCAATAGTCTCTCTCTTCTTTTGCTCTCTGGAATTAGATTTTCAAAAAGTGGAAAAAGAGAATAAGATTCGTTGATAGATTCAGGTAAAAATGGTAACTTAGCTCCTCGATAACTACTAGAGTAACTAAAAAGATACCCCTTTGCATAGGTAAAAGAGAGTGTCCCAACCTCTAACCCATTTTGCAAAACCATTAATACAATAGGCTCTTCATCTATGGCATAATTGCGTTAATAGTAACGTCTATTTGTCTCTCCAATAGCAACAACCAGCCCCTCTTCAATCAACAAAGTAATGTAATTTCGTAAAGTTCTCTCTGTTAAATGACTCTTTTTACTAAGCTCTTTGATAGTTAAGTTCTCATAAGCTTCAAAAAGTCGTTTAATCCCTTCTAATTTTGCTCTTTTTTTCATTTCTACTCTTTATAAACTTCGGTAAAAAGAGACAAACTTCGGAAATTTTATACCATTTTTAAGCATTATATTATTTATAATAAAAAATTTCTCTTAAATATATTCCAAACCATTCTCTTCACACCAATCTATCGCTATTTTTCATTGTCTTCATCATTATAACCCTCCAGTGTAAAGACAAAAACATAGTTAAGCCTATCAAAATAGTATCTAACCTCACTAGATTGCATCTCTAAATTATCTATAATCTCTGTAATAAGCAATTTTTTTTCGTTTAAGATATTTTTCCTTTTTGGCATGTAGAGTGTTTTCCCACGAAAACACCGTTAAATGGATGTTTCAATTTGACAATTATATTCAATCATTAATCACTACCTTCTATAAACCCCATCCCTAAAATCTCCTCAAACAAAAAACTCTTCTTTGTCCAAAACCTCGTTCCATCCTCTTGCTCTATCTCAATAAAAAAGCATCCATCTTCTAAATCCATTTTTATCTATAAAATGGTAACCCGACCTACATAATTTCTATGACATGATGTTTATCATCTCTATATACTAACTTACTCTTCTATTATCCTCTGGTTCTAAAGAGTTGTATTTACTCTTGACCATCTCCAAACCATACTTCTTTTCTAATCTTTTAACAATAAAATGCCCCTCTGCCATATCTTGGAAGTGATTCATAAACATTAAATTTATAGATGCACCACCAATAGCACCAATAATAGGAACAGATTGAGCTACCATTTTTTCAGAAACAGTAATTCCAAATCTCGAAGCAATCGTCTCTATAATCTTTACAAAAACAGGAAGATTACCCTTTACAATAGCATCTTGAATAGCTTTTTCGCTCATTCCAGCTACAGCATCTACAGCCAATTTCATCTCTAAAGCGACTGCTCCTCTTGCTGAAAAGTAGGCACTCTCTGCACCATCATCAGTTGTACTTTTACTACTTCCTAAAGAGAAAACTTCTAGACATGCCATCTGTGTCTCTATATTGTTTAAATCATGCCCTTGAGAATCGGCAATATCTGCAATACTTCTCAACATAATAGTTGTAGAAATAGGAAGCTCAATAGCCAATGCAGGTAATCCAAATGCTCCTCCAACACTTCCACTAAAAGCTGTCATAAACTTATGTTTGGTGTTAGAAACACCTTTATCTTTTTTATTTAAAGAAGATATAGCAACACTAAGTGATTTTTTTAATGCCTTTTCTGTAACTTTGGTTAATTTTTTAGAGTCTACTTTTTCAATCATAAGTTCTATTGGACGACCAATATGATTGGCTAGTTTTATGGCTAAACTTGGGTTTTCTAAAATCTTCTTAGCTTTTTTAAGCTCTTTTAACTCTTCTTTATTCATTTTTTATCTCCTCTTTCACTACTCTATTACTTTTTATTATATAACTGCTTTTAAAATCTTTACATATTCACGAGGTACTTCAAATTTTTCATTATTAACATACTCTGCAAGTACCGAGGTAAGCCACTCTTTTGAACTTGAAATATGATTAACAACCAAATAGTGTTTAGAATCTTCCTCTTTAATATTATATTGGTCTACAAAAACTTTTAATATCTCAATCTCCCCTTTTAATGCGACTTCAATATCAATATTTTTGGCATTAGTGTTAAACTCTAATTTAAAAACCTCTCCAAACTTTTCTATTTTCATATTCACAACTTTTTTAATAGCCATAGAGAGAGCTAAATCTTTTCCTTTATTTAGTAATCCATTAAACAAATATTAATCCTTATTATATTTTATAGAAACATTATACTTAAATAAATATTAAATTTTATAATTAAACAGCAGTCAAATTCCCATCAAGCAAATTTACCAATAGCAACTCTCCATATCCATTTACCCTAAACTCTCCATATTTAGCCTTTTCATACTTTTTAGCAGAACCCTCTTCAAAGAAAAAGGCATTAGTAGCAAACTTAACAGCTCCATTTCTTATGCGATAGTGTAATAGAATCTCATTTTCTTTAAACATCTGACCCATAAAAATTGAAGAGAATGAAGCAACTTTTTTTTCATTTAGACTAACTAAAACTCTGCCATCTTGAGCATCTGCATTGTCTCTCCAGCCTCTGTATTTCTCTTTTTTGGGTAACTTGTCATAAATTTTTCTTGCAATATCAAAACGCAGAGCCATATAATCCCCTTGCATTAAAGAGCGTGGGTCAACTGGTGCTAATTTTAGGTAGACTACTTCTCCATTTTTAATGTGTAACTCTTTTTGATAGATAGACCAGTTAACCAAAGCCAAAATTACAATTAGTGATATAAAAGCTATTTTTTTATACATCCGATGCCTCCTTTTTTAGAACCATGGTTACAACCCAACGGCTAACCAAAATAGCCACACCCATCAAGGCTAAAACCCCTGCTTTGTCCATAAGTGTATCGCCCAAATAGTAGTAGTAATAGGATAAAAAGCTTAGTGATGAAAAAACTCCTAACCCAATAAGCAGATTATGAGAGTGTGCAAAACCTACAAGCAGAAGCACTACACCCAAAACCAAACCACTAACTTGAAAAGATAGCAGACCCAAAAGAGCCACAGCACCAACTATAAAAGAGATTCTCTTTTTATCTACAGAATCGGAGGCTTTAACAAGGCTACTTTGACTCTCTTTTAAAATCATCCAAATAACATAGACCAAGGTTAATATAGAGGCAAACTCAAACCATCCAGAGTTAAATATCGGTGGAGTTTTACTATAAGCCCAAAATCCATAAGTAGAGTATTTAACTGATAACAGAGCAACCGTTTGACCATAAGCAATGGCTTCTACCTTTTTTCGTTCTGCAAAACTGAACTCATTCATCCATAGCCATGCAACCACAAAGGTTAAAATCATGGTAGGGATAAAAGGCTCTCCGATTGCATAAAAGAAGTAAGAGAGAGATGATGCCATAAAAAAAGAGCTCATCATTTGGTGTATATAGTTTGGTATACGCCACATTAAAAAAGCTTGAAAGATAGCTATCAAAAGCATAATATCTCTGTTAAATATATCGTTAATCATAAAAGATAGAGAGGCTATAACCATAACCTGCCCTGTGATACTAAGTGCCAACATAAAATGCTCTAAAAATTCACTCTGTTTCTCTTTGAATGAGCTATAGGCGAAATAGATTAATCCTCCACCCATAAACATTAAAAGCAGATATATATCTTCAACCCTTCTAGAAAAGATTAAACCAAAGAGTCCACCTACAAAAAGCAATAGAAAAAATGCTCCAAACCAACCCGATATAGAGAGTAATATTTTAATATACCAAGGAGATTCAGGTTCACTATCTGCTATTTCGCCCTCTACCAACTTCTCTTTAGAGAGTATCTCCCATACTTTTTTTCTACTCTGATTCATGGTGTGCCTCCTTTTGAACAGACTTTAACCAAGAGGCACAACCTGCCCCAAGCCCGATAATAACCATACCGATAAAAAGGATAGATAGCAACTCAAAATTTCTCCAAGATATAAGATTTATAAAAAAGGTAACAACCCCAATAGAGAAACTAAGAGAGGCAAGAGACAACATAAAGAGGTCAATCCTTTTAACTCTGTAAACAGCATAAACCACCAATAACCACCCTATCCAAGCCAACAGAGCAAGTGGTGTCTCCTTTTCCCATATAAAAATCTGTACCAGCCATGTAATAGATACCATACTCACAAACCCAAGCAGTCGAATAGCCCAAGAGTTATTAAGCCACTTAAAATAACCCGTCAATGACTCCCAAACAAACAAAGAGAGACTATTAAAAGCAAAAAATATCCAAACAAGCGAAGATTCAGAGTACAAATAGAAACCAAAAAGTCTACCAAAGGTATTCATATAGAGCAGTATAGAGATATTAATAAGTGCAATCCAAAATATCCACATAGCCCCAAATCGCCCCACAAAAGCCCAAGGCAACATTAAAACAGCCCAATAAAAAAAGAGTTGCCAAGGGTCAGCACCCGTCTGATAAGTCTGCCCCACCAGAGCCAAAAGAACCCCAAGCAAAATAGACGATACCATAAGCATAACTTTCGCCGAAAGCTTCTCTGCTCCTAAATACCAATAAGCCATCACACTAAAAAACATAAGCCCCTCAACCAAAGCAAACTTAGCAAAATGCCCAAACTCTACCCAATTATAAGCGATAAAAAACAGCACAGCAAATGCCAAAGACAAAGCCCCAAACCAAAGCAAAATTTGGTCTATAAAGTTGTACCACAGTGATGAGGTTGGAATAATCTTGGTCTTTTCTAAAACTTCTAGAATATTATCTTTTTGAATATTTTTATTATCAATAAAACCAATAACGATATTACGAGTTGACTCTTTCATTTTAGCTCCTGAATATTTTAATTAATATTAACATATTTTAACTTAAAGCGTAGAGTAATACTTTATGGTTTCAAGCTTAGAAAGGTTGAAGAAGAAAAAAAGGGAATGGAAATTTAATCCCTAAAAACCCTCTTCATATACTCAAACTTCATCTTTTTAGCTCTGTTGATTGACTCTATTGTTGATTCTAGTATCTTTTTTGTTGCTTTTTTTATCTCGGATTTAGATAAAGTATCATCTTTTATATGAATGGTGAAGCTGTAGTATTTTCCATATTTTTTAAAGACACCTACCAACCAATGTACACCATTAACATGACTCTCTTGTGCAAAAATAAACTTTACATTAATGTAGTTTCTTAACCACTGTAAAGAGCCATAATGTTGATATATTGGGGCTTTAAAAAGGGTTTGAAGTGTTATACGCTTCTCTTTGGTAAAAAATTTTTTAAATGTAGGGGAAATCTGTTCAGGAGAGTCTAAAGAGAAAGTCTTACTATTTGGCTCAATAACACTGTTGTTAATATCGTGGTACTCTAATGTTTTTATTAATTTAGCACCATAAAATATATTACGAGGTCTATATATTAACTGTGTTATTTTATGGAGTGCTACCTGCATGTCAAGTGGTGTCATTTGTAGTTTTCCTGCACCCAAATCGGCTCTTGGTTCATTATTTTGTAAAGGAATAAGAGCTAAATTTTGATAAAGAACTTCTATTTTTTTCATATATATAGGTGTGTAATAGATACTGTCCTCAATCCGACTTTTCTCTTTATATTTAATATATCCATCGTAAAGAGGAAGCATTTTATTTGAGGTAAAGAGTCGTCTAGCACCTATCCATGCTCGTTGACCACACTTATCATATCCCTTTTCAGAGGGAAGTTCATCTTTGGCTACTTTGTTACAATATTTAGTGTAATATTTATCACCTCTATCTGCAAAAAGAAGTGCTGTAAATATTTTACCCAAATTTCCTATCTGAGGTGGATTTTGATAGGCACTGTTTTTTTGATACAGACGCATAAACTCCCCCTCTTCATTAACTACTGAAACCCAAAAAGTCGAAAGTTTTAAATCTTCTAATTGGCTCTTTAGATAATGGTTAAAGTAGAAATTATTATTAATATAAAAATTAATCGCTACCTTGGTTACCAATCTACTTTGAGGAGATATGTTATATGTTTGAAAAAGCTTGTCTAACTCTTGCCCAATAACCTCTTTTGTACTATGAAGTAGTGAGTCACTTCGTGTAGGTAATGAGCTAAAGTTCTCTTGATTTTTAGATGTTATCTGCCCAACAACATCCATTAAAGCATCAGGAAAATAGGGTAATTTAGGAAGAGGCATCTTTTTAATTTGAGAGACTATTTTATACTGTTTTTTAATTATTTTAGACTCATTTACAACGCTTATTGCTTCTTCTTTAATCTCTTTCCATACTCTTTTTTGCTCTTTCATAGAGCTGTTTAATCTGTAAGGTTTGGCATACATCGCAACCAAAATAATCTGCTGTACTTCAGAGAGTTCAGCTATCTCTTTTCCAAAAAATATTTCGGCACAATCACCAAAGCCATACCCTTTGCCCTCTAAAAAGAAAAAAGGTTTTTCTCCCAACAACCATGCTTTAAAATTTGCACCATCATTTGCTTTTAATTGATGAAAAAAGGTCTTTGCCAATTTTAATCTCTCTATATTATTTGTATGTTTATGTAAAGGATATTTTTTGATAAATATATTAACCAACTGTTGTGTCAGTGTCAAGGTTGGTTTTAGTGAAAAATTTTGCTCTTTAAAAAAATGAACCAAAAGCTTTTTACTGTCAACAATAGGTGTTGCTACATCTATGCCATTAAAATATCTTGGATTCTCAAAAAGAGCTTTATAAAATGAGGTGGCATTGCTTTCAAAATTTAAATTTGGATCATATCTCTCTTTTAACAAAGACCAGAAAAAAGGAGGTGTTTTTGCAATAAAAAGTGATGGGTTATGCACCAAACTTTGAGGCTGATGGGTTGTTCCTGCCAACCTATACTCTTGGTCTCTAATCTCAATTGCTGTATTATAGTAAAATTTAGGAAAAATCTTCTCTTTAAAAAACTCCACATCAGGCTTTCCACTAATAAAAGATATATAAAAACCAAAAAGCGTTATCATAAAAAGTAGAGGAATAAAAATCAACTTCTTACTCACCATCTCTTTGGTAAATTGGGTAAATTTTACAACATCCGAAGCGATAATAATTGTCTGAACAACAAAAAGACGAGAGACAAGCAGAGCCAACTCTTTTAAACGCTTTAGACTATATTTTTTTAACGATAAGCCCCATTTAACCTCTTTGAGCATCGCTTTTAATTTTACTTGAATACCCCAAACAATATCAATCATTATGAAACTCATCCATATAAGCTAAAAGAGTATTGTACTTCTGCTTATCAAGTTTATAGACCTTGAATGTTAATTTCTCGAAATGTTTTAATTTGCTCTGATGTAAAAAGAGTAACTCATCAAAATGAACATTATTTCCAACAAGCGTCACCATTTTATCAATCTGAAAACGGGTTAAAATCTCATCAATTTTATGATATTTTTTCTGATTTGGAACAATAAGATGATAAGAGAAATGCCCTTCAAAAACAAATGGTTTTAACATTCTTCTTAAGTTATAACGTAGATATTTATTAATACTATCATCTGTAAAAAATCTACTACGGTAGGGTTCTTTAGCTAAAATAGTAAAGAAGAAGATGAAAAAATCAACCAAAAAGCCCAATCCAATTGCTTTAATATCACTCTGTGTTACATCCGTTGGATTTGAAACTTTGTCCAATGCAACAACATGTGTATCGGTAAAAGGGATAATTGCCAAAAGAACATTAATGGTTCGTTCTATCAACTGCTGTTGGTCACTGGCATCAAAAAAGATAACTTTTTTTAACTGTTTCAAAGAGTTTAGATGTTCAATAATTGTATTTATTTTTAAAGTAATTTGACTGTCTGGACAACTAATAACCCGTCCCAAAGACTCCATTCTCATCCGTTTTGCACCACTATGCTCTACTAAAACCTTGGGAAGTAGTGAAATCTCTCCACCCCTTAAGAGTCTGTTAATCTGTGCTATTTTACTGTTTACACGCTCTTCCAGTGCTTCTATATTGTCTTTTTTAGGATTAAATTTTTGTAGCATCTTTTTAATAAGTGCAATCTCTACAGAGATGCTATTTTTTAACTCCTCTACACTACTTAAATGACTCTGAAACAGTTTACTCTCTGCTTCACGCAAGGCACTTCTTGGTCCTGGGGTAGGAATCTGTGTCTCATCACAAGTTCCCCCTTGGGTACGCTCTTCTATTGAACGATTCATAGAGTAGTCACTTAACTTTTTTAGTGAAAGATAAACAGAGTTAAAACTACTTTGGGCATCTTCTAAACTGTTCTTTATTCTCTCTAGTTGTAACGTTACATTTCTTTGAGAAAACTCAGATGCTGAAAAAATTTTATAATAGAAATTAAAACTAAAAAGAACACTGATAAAAAGTGACAAAAGATAGGTCACAAGCAGAAGCCACGCCCTTAATATATGACGGGAGAAAAACTCTTGCAAGTAGAGTTGTGAAATAGAGTAGACCAGTGCCAACTGAATTACACCAACCACAGCAAAAAAGAGTATTTTGGTTAACAACATACCATCAGACACCAATGAGATAAACCCATAATAGGAGGTGCTAAAAGATATTAATGAAAGAAGCAAAACAGCTTGATAAGTGATGTGTTGCTTAAAAAAAATTAATATTTTTTGAAAGGCAATACTTACTAAGGCAGAGAATGGTTTTTTATCTATGGTTTCTGTATTTTTTTTATACATAATAACTTATATTATTATTTTTAATGTTTTCATGTTTGAATAATAGTGTTTTAAATATTTAGATTTACTTACTTATGATTAATCATCTCCTAGAAAGTGGCTATTTAATAGAAAGTTACAGATAAACCCCTCGCTCACAAAGCAAAGTATAATCACAATATTGACACTTACTCACATCATTACACTTTGTAGCAACGACTTTTTTTGTTGCTCGTAAATCACCTATAATCTCATATAAAAGCTCTGTCTTCTCTTTTAAATTAGTAATTTCTGTACTTTTTTCATTAAAAATTTCTACAAAAGCCAAGTTCATATTTCTATAAGTTGGCTTTAAAATTTCGGAGTAGATACTCATCTGAAAATCGGTTAATTTTTCTAGATTCTTAGTTCGATTTGCCTCTTTTATTGAACCACTTTTATAATCAAGAACGAGCGTCTCATTTTGGTTTTGGTCAATTCGGTCAACCACACCTTTAAAGTTAACCCCTCCAATATTGCCTACTATATTTTTTTCCCGCTCAACAACTCTCCACCCTGCTCGAAAATGGTCTATTTGAGCATGGATAAACTTTTTCATTTTACTTCTCCAAAGTAATTTAGAGTAAGCTATTTTTGGACTTTTAGTCTCCAATAGGTTATCTACTATTTTGTCAATATTGCTTTGCATATCTTCTACTGTTTCATAAAAACTATGCTCTTTAAAAAGATGCTCTAGCACTCTATGTAGAAATCGCCCTTCATTTAGCTCATCGTCATCTTTAGGCTTTAGCTTCTCTTCGTAATTATAATAATATTTTCGTTTACACATCAAAAAGATTTTTAACCTTGTCGCAGACCATGTAATATTAGAAGCATCAAAATTCTCAATAACAGGGTCTTTCTCATCTACAACCATATTGGGTTCACTATAAAGCAACTCTAAATTGCTAGGTACTGCGTTTCCTAATCCCAATCCCAACTCATAAAGATACGATGCAGGAAGACGATTATTCGCTGTAGAGTAGATAATTGTTGATACTTGAGCCTGTTCTAAAATACGTTTATAGAACTGCTTTTGCAACGATTCACGGTCATTTTTGGTCGGAAGCTTGGCAAATTTACGTAAAGATGAGTTTAAAAAGGCATCTTTTGCAGGAATAGCAGGAACAATTCCATCATTAAAATCTACAATTACAACTCCTCTAAAACTTACACCTCTGGTCTCTAATGCACCCATTACGGTTATTTTTCCCCCTCTGACATCATCAATGGTTAAACTACTTAACCGCTTTAACCACAAAAAGAGCCAAGATTTAATCTTCATTTTGTCATGAGCAAAGACACTCTTAAAATAGAGCAGTGCCTCTTCAACCACAGCACGTTGGGTATCGAGTCCAAAAGGCTCTATTGTTTGAAAAAACTGCTCTACACCAACAAGTAAAGAGCTATTTATCTTATTTAACTCTTCAATCTCTATCTCATATTTTTTTAATAGAAAGAGTGTCTCTACCGAAAAACCTTTCCAGTGATTATAGATTGATTCTAAACGTTTATAAGGTTTGGTTCGAAGATAATCAAAACCCATTGCAAAGTTAAAGTTGTTGAGTTTATCATAAAGGTGCAAAACCTCTTTAAATGACTCATCGGGTAAGATAACCACTATCTCGCTGGGGTCAATACCACCATTAACCATTTTCTGTACAGACTCAAGCAGAATGGGTATTTGAGCGATACGCTCCTCTACAGAACAGACCGTAGCCTCTATCTTCTGTTGATTGGGGATAGAGGTTAAGACTTTTTTACTATGTAGGTCAAATGAGACAAAAGCATTATTCTCTAGCTCTATACCCATCTCTAAAAAACGCTCTTGAACTTTTTTATTAAATTTAGAAGTGTGCATATGAACAATAAATGATTTGCTCTTAGCAATATTTTCAATAATATTCAACTCGAAATAACTCATATACCCCTCTAGGTAGAGTTCAAAACCATCATAACACGCTATAAAACCATGATTCATTCTATAACTCTTTGGAATAAAAACTCGGTCAGTTAACCCTTTTTTAGTTAAGATGGTTTGATAGTTCTCTAACAACTCTTCAAGTATCTCTATATGCTCTCCAAACTCCACATAGGCATCACCCTCTACCAAATCATAAAAATCAACATTTTCATGACTCAACTCTTCAAAAAATTTAAAAATAGCATCACTCTTGGTAAAAAACTTAACCAGTTCACGGTTAATTTTTAATCTATCAAAACCATTAAAGGTTGTTGCCTCTTTTAAAAGTAACGTTCTATGTAAAGAATCTACCATGGCAAGGTCAGGAAGTAAAATGGCACGTTTTTCAAACTCATCAATACGCATAAGTGATGGCAACAGAGCATTATTTTCACGTTGAGCAGTACGAACACTACGAATGGCTCTTGATGTAGGATAAATATGTAGTTTTTTCATAACAGAAGTATAGCAGATTTTAAAAAATCTATTTTTATCAACTTTATTAAAAAAAAATAATTTTTAAAACAAAAAAGAGTATTATTTAAGATAAAATAATGTAAAAACTAGGGATTAAAATATGAAACTTGTAATATTAGATAGCAAAACACTTGGTAATGATTTAGATTTAAGCCCTTTAGAGGCTTTTGGAGAGGTAATAAACCATGCAACGACAACTAGTAATGAAACTTTAGATAGGGTTAAAGATGCAGAAATTGTTATTACCAATAAAGTTCTACTAACCAAAGAGATAATGGAGAAAGCTCCCAAGTTGAAATTAATAGCCATTACAGCAACAGGAATGAATAATGTCGATTTAGAATCAGCAAAAGAGCTAAATATAGAAGTTAAAAATGTGGCAGGGTACTCTACAAACTCTGTTCTTCAACATACATTTACAATGGTTTTACATCTAATGAGTAAAATTAATTACTATAAAAATGTTGTAGAAGATGGAACATGGAGCGATTCAGGACTCTTTACAGATGTCTCTCAACCTTTTAATGAGATTGCAGGAAAATCTTGGGGAATTATTGGTCTAGGAACAATAGGAAAAGAGGTTGCACGTATGGCAGAACTCTTTGGAGCAACCATTACATACTACTCCACTTCGGGAAAAAATAAAATTAATGACTATCATCATGACCAACTCAATAAGCTTTTGAGTAGTTCAGATATAGTCTCGATTCACTGTCCACTTAACAACGATACAAAAAACCTTATTAACAGTACAAATTTACCCCTTTTAAAAGAGGGAGCAATTTTACTAAATCTTGGTCGTGGAGGAATTATAAATGAAAATGATTTGGCAAAAGAACTAGATAAACGTGAACTCTATGTGGGATTAGATGTTCTTAGCCATGAACCAATAGCAAAAGAGAATCCTTTATTACAAATAAAGAAACCAAATCAGCTCCTAATTACACCACATATTGCATGGGCAAGTGTAGAGGCAAGAGAGAAACTTTTAGAGGGAGTTATTGAAAATATTAAACATTTTATAGAGAGATAAAAAGTATTAAAAAGAGGGAAATCATCTAAAAAAACTAAATTTAATATAAAGAAATCATCTCTATCTAGAATAAAACAATATCTCATTGAGCATACTTTAAAATTAAAATAAACTTAAATTTTTTAGATAATTAAAGTTTTAAATTATTTTTTATCTGCTATAATTTTCTTAACAGGATATATCTTTAACAAGAACTCCTCCCTAAAAAATAAATTGAATATTTATATTCCTGTTGAGATGTCTTAGCCATTAGAATTAAACAACTTTAACTTATTCTCCCTCCTTTAAATAAAAATCGGGCTAAAACATCTCTCTAATAACCTCAACAGCCAAATCAAAGCATTCACTAGATATTTTAAAATATTAAATCTCAATGGAGAAACCATGTTAGATATTTTAATTATCGGTTCAGGTGGAGCAGGATTGTCATCTGCACTAACAGCACAAGAGAGTGGAGCAACTGTTTTAGTCGTAGGTAAAAGCTACCCCACAGCATCACAAACATCTATGGCACAAGGTGGAATGAATGCCTCTTTGGGAAATGTGACACCAGATTCAACCCAAGCACATATTGACGACACCATAAAATCAGCCCATAAACTATGTAACAGAAATATGGTTACAGAACTTTGCGAAGATGCTCCAAAAAGCATAGAGTGGCTAGAGAAATTGGGTGTCCCTTTTGATAGAACAGCCGAATCTAAAGTAGCACAACGTCAACTGGGTGGAGCATCTAGCAAACGTGCCTGTTATGCTCAAGATTATACTGGTCTTAAGATTTTACATACCCTTTATGATACCTGTTTAAAAGAGGGGATTGAGATGTTAGAGGAGTATTTTCTACTTAACCTCATCACAAAAGATAAAACCGTTTTGGGTGCAACCTTTTTAGATATTGTAACAGGAGAGGTAAAAGAGATAAGAGCCAAAAAAACCATTATTGCCACAGGTGGATATGCTGGACTCTACAAAGGCTTTACCACCAACTCTGAAGGAGCAACAGGAGATGGAATAGCCTCTGTACTTCGGGCAGGTGGAAGCATTAGTGATATGGAGTTTGTACAGTTTCACCCCACAGCACTAAAAAGCTCTGCTACCCTTATTAGTGAGAGTGCAAGAGGCGAAGGTGGATATTTGGTCAATGGGAAAAATGAGCGTTTTGTAGATGAGCTTCTTCCAAGAGATGTGGTAGCAAGAGCAATCTCTGAACAGATTGCCAATGGAGAAGATGTCTTTTTAGACATTAGACACCTAGGAGAAGAGAAACTACTGCATCTTATGCCACAAGAGCTTCATCTTTGTAGATTATACGAAAATGTAGACCCAATAACAGAACTTATCCCCATAAAACCTGTAGCACACTACTCTATGGGTGGAATAGATGTAAATAGCAATTTAGAGGTAACAGGCTTAAAGAACTGTTACGCAGTAGGTGAATGTAGCAATGCAAAAATCCACGGAGCAAACCGACTGGGAGGAAACTCCTTATTAGAGATTGTAAGCCTAGGAAGAAAAGCAGGAATAAATGCCGTAGGGGGCGATTACCATCGCACCGAAAATCAAAACCATAATCAACTACAACAAGACCAAGAGTACATAGAAGGCTTATTCGAAGAGTACCCCTATGAGAGAAACTTCTACACCATTGCAAACGAACTGGGAGAGAAGTTCTACAAACAAGCAGGAATTGTAAGAGACAACACCCAACTTAACAACCTATTAAATGAACTAAGAGTCATAAAAGCAGACCTAGACAATATGGGTATAGGCGATAAAAATAGAACCAACAACACAAACTTGGTAGATTTTTTACAGTTTCAAAATAGCTTAGAGATAGGAGAAGTTCTTTTAGATTCGGCACTGGTACGAGACGAAAGCCGTGGGGCTCATTATAAAGAGGCTTTTCCAGATGAAGATGATAAGTTATACAGAGTCAATTCAATTTATTGGATAGAGGATGAGGTCTTACAAAACAGATTGGTAAAGGTGGTAGATTAAAATGACAAATATTAAAATAAACCGACAAGGGAATATAGAAAAGTTTAATATCCCATTCAAAAGTTCAACCCTTTTAAAAGCCCTATATCATATTAAAAACAACCAAGACAATACCCTGACCTTTAGCTCTAGTTGTCGTTCAGGTGTTTGTGGCACATGTGCAGTTCGAGTTAATGGTAAAGAGGTCTTGGCATGTTCTTATAATTTTAAAGAGGATGATTTGGTAGAACCTTTAGCCTATCATGAGGTTCAACGTGACCTAAAAGTCAATAAACAAAAAGTAAGAGAGACACTTAAAATATCTACAGCATGGTTACAAAGTTATCAAACAACAACCATTAGCGAATCACAAGTTCAACTAACAGAAAAGCAGAGTGATTGTATTTTATGTGACTCTTGCTACTCATCTTGCCCTGTACTTGAAGTAAATCCAAATTTTATAGGACCGTTTGCCTTAACAAGAGCTTATCGTTATACAGCAGACCCCAGAGAGGGAGCTATTCAATCAATAGTTGACAATATTCAAACCAATGGAATTTGGGACTGTACACTATGTGGAAACTGCACCGAAGTCTGTCCACAAGGAATTGACCCTAAAATGGACATCACCCTACTTCGTGGAATATCAAGCCAATTTGGCTACAGTGATCCAAATTTTCAAGCTATGGATTTTGGATTTGGAGGTGGGTTTTAAAGCTACTTTTTTAAAAGTGTAATCTTTAAAACACCATTAATATAACTCTCTTGAACCCTGTTTTCATCTGCATCGGTAGGAATAAAGAGAGAACTGGCAGAAGAACTCATGGTTACAGATTCAGAAAACTCTGATATTTCTCTCATTTTAGTGACAGTAGAAATGGTTAAAATTCCATCTTTAACTTGAACAGAGACTTCTGTTTCATTGGCATCAGGAATCTCTTTTATTAATTGATACCCATTTTGAGTCTCTTCAAAATCATTAATTGAAATATCTACTAGTTCCATATCTTCATCATCCCAATTCTGACGGTTATGTTCATCAATTGCACGATTCATCTTCTCATCCATTGCCATCATCTCTTCAGCAGCATCATAAACTCCCTTTTGCATATCAATATCTGCAAAAACCATAGTCGTGTAAAAGAGAGTAATAAAAGAGGCAATTTTTACTATTTTTTTATACATGGGAAACCTTTTTTTTAAATTTTAACGGTTCTATAAGAGACCTATAGTAACATTATTATGCACATATACTATTTAAAATTATTCAATTTTATTAAAACCAACTGATTTTTAGATACAATAAATGAATTTTTAAAATCATTAATCATATCACTTCTATTTTATATTAAAACCGATTCACCCATTAATACTATATGAGCTTTTTCTTTCATAACTTGCTCTTCTTCCTTAAAATAGTATGTTTTATCATTTTTTAACAACATAACATATGAACCTTTCTATCAATTGTATCAAAATATCCCCTATTTCCTCAATATCAATTACAATTTGAGTTATCTTTTGTTATCATATAAAAAAACAATACAAAGTAACATTACATGAAAAATCACTATCTATTTTCTCAACCTCATCAGCCCTTTTTCGTTTTGGCTTTTGTAAATGCTATTCTTTCAATGTTTATCTTTATGCTTATATTTAAGGGTTTAGTAGCTTCTGAAATTTTAAGTCTTAATTACCATGCGTACTCATTTATTTTTCTTATGTTTACACCTGCTTTTTTAGCCTTTTTATTTACAACTTTCCCAAGATTTTCAGCGACAGAACCAATAGAACAAGAGCATTATATGTTAATATTTAGAGCTTTTTTAGGGGGTTCACTACTCTTTCAACTGGGTACACTCTTCTCTTCTCTTCTCTTTATATTGGGTATGATATTAACCATAGTTGCACATGCAGGTGCAACACATATTCTTTTTAATATCTACAAAACATCAAAAATGACAGAAAAAGAGGATCAAGCTTGGATTCTAATTGCCATGCTGTTTGGACTTATATCTCACTTTATTTTTATTATAAGTATCTGGGTTCCATCGATTCATGCACTCTCTATTGAAATTGCGATTTATCTTTATCTTTTCATTCTTATTTTTACAGTAGGACAGAGAATGATTCCTTTCTTTTCGCATACCCCAATCGAAAAACACAAAGAGCGAATTAAAGTTGTTATTGGACTTTTGGGGCTTCATGTTATACTAGAAATGATTCAAGACAACTCCTCTTTTCTGGTTGATTTTCTGCTCTCCTATCTTATAGCCAAAGAGTTATACAGATGGAAACTGCCATTCCCAAATCCAAACCCATTAGTTTGGGTCTTACACCTTGCACTCTACTGGATTCCTGTTGCCTTTATGATAGAAGCCATCACCAATATTATTGCATTAAACAGTGGTACAAACTTTCTATCACTTGGGCTTCACACCTTAGCATTGGGATTCTTTTTAACCGTACTTATAGGTTTTGGAACACGTGTAACCTTGGGGCATTCAGGAAATATGATGCACGCAGACAGATTAACAACAATCCTCTTCTACTGGACACAAGTGGTTGTGCTGATTCGGATTTTCACCTCTTTGGCTGCTGCAAATAGTTGGAATTTTGTTGTATTCTTTGATTTATCTATAACTGTATGGGTTGTTCTCTTTGCTTTATGGGGAAGTCGTTTCTTTCCTGTCCTCATTTTTGGTAAAAAACTGACAAATAAATAGCCAGTAAAGTAACCCAAAGAGTTTTTCTGCTAAAATTCGCCAAATTATAGACTCTTGAACTCTTTAGGGAAAATAGAGCTAACATCAAACAGTTACTTAACAAAGGAAAACGACACATGGCACATCATAAGTCAACGATTAAACGTATTAGACAAACTGCTACAAGAACAGAGAGAAACAGATACTACAGAACAAGATTTAAAAATATTGTTAAAGCAGTAGTTGTTGCAGTAGAAGCTAATGATAAAACAGCAGCACAAGAAGCATTCAAAGTTGCAAATAAGCAGATTCACAAAATGGTAAGCAAAGGTTTCATTAAGAAAACTACAGCTGCTAGAAAAGTGAGTAGACTTAACTTAATGGTTAACAAAATCGCTGCATAAGTAGTCCTTCTTCTTTTATACCTGAGGCATCTTTTTGTAGAGATGTCTTTACTCTTTTTATACACACAATACAAATCCACTATTAGGTTACTCCTATGTTTAAAGAAAAACTCCAACCATTCATTGACCGATATAACGAAATAAATACCCTTTTGAGTTCTCCTGATATTGCTTCTGACATTAAAAGAATGACCGATTTAGGAAGAGAACAGGCAAAACTAAGTAAATTGGTTGAAAAAGCCAATTTATACATAGAGACAGCAGATGCTATTGTTGAAAATAAAGAGCTTTTAGGTGATGCTGAACTGGGTGAATTGGCAAAAGAAGAGCTGGTAGAGTTAGAACCTCTTCTTCCTAAACTAGAAGAAGAGATTAAAGTTCTAATGATTCCAACAGACCCAAATGATGATAAAAATATTATCTTAGAGCTTAGAGCAGGAGCAGGAGGAGATGAAGCCTCTCTCTTTGTTGCTGATGTATTTAAAATGTACCTACGCCATGCAGAACTTGTTGGCTGGAAAGTAGAAATTATCTCTTCATCAGATGGTACAGCAGGTGGATACAAAGAGCTTATTGCACAAGTAAATGGTGAGGGTGTCTACTCTCAACTAAAATTTGAAGCAGGAATCCACCGAGTTCAAAGAGTTCCAGATACAGAAACTCAAGGACGTGTACACACCTCTGCAATTACCGTAGCTGTTATTCCAGAAGTAGATGATGTTGAGGTCGAGTTAAAAGCAAATGATATTAAGATGGATGTTTACCGTTCAAGTGGATGTGGTGGTCAATCGGTCAACACCACCGACTCTGCTGTACGTCTAACCCATATTCCAACAGGTATTGTTGCTGCAATTCAAGATGAAAAATCACAGCATAAAAACAAAGCCAAAGCGATGAAAGTTCTAAAAGCAAGAGTTTATGAAGCACAACTTCAAGAGCAACTAGACGAAACATCTGCTCAAAGAAAACTTCAAGTAGGAACAGGTAGCCGTTCTGAAAAGATTAGAACCTACAACTATCCTCAAAACCGTCTAACAGACCACAGAATTGATTTAACACTCTATTCACTAGACAGAATCATGAACGATGGTACACTAAAACTGGTTCTTGAGCCACTTAATGCTCATGCACAAGCAGAGGCTATTAAAGAGGCTGGATTGTAATATCTTATGGGGTACATTTAAAATGTACCTTAATTAAAATAATCTCTTTTTTATTTTAAAATCGTAGGGTATTTTCCCACAAAAACACCATATTATAACATTCCAATTTTTCAATATAAAAAAGTAATCCCTAAAATTCTAGCACCAATAATTATAGTGCAAAATTCAACAAAAAAAATGAAAAATAATTTTAATCTGTTTTTATTTTGTTTTAAGAAAGATTGTTGTAGGATTTTGGTAACGAAAGCAATATAAAGAAGTGAAGACCCTAGACGACGAAATCAACGACTTCACTTCAAAAGAGATTTTAGTAGAAATTCTGTTAAAATCGGCTTTAATCTATTGTGGGATTTTTGTTTCTTTGTGCCTTTTTTGGTGCAATAGCAATTACCTCCTACCTCAAGAGATGTTGATATTTGGGGACTCTTGAAATTTAAATAAATGAATTTCAGGGAGTCTATTATGTCTGTAACACCAAAAAACCTACCTAAACGCACCCGAGTTTTAGCAAAAGATTTACTTTTTCAAGAGAAACATCATCTAACTGATACCCAATCTCCTATATTTTTAATGCCTTTAGATGGGCTATGAAAGTTGATGACTATATTATTTTTACCAGTAAAAAGATGCCATAAATAGGTGAAAAAATACTTGAAGCTTCGCTTAGAGAGCTAGAAAAAAGAGAAAGAGAGAGAAATGAACTTTAACACAATGACCAGACAACAGCTACGAAAATACAAAAAAGCAGTATTAAAACACAACAAAAAAGTGGAAAAGATATACGAAACAAGAACCAGACTAGAGATGGAGAACAAAGCATTAAGAAAGAGAATTGCAGAGTTAAAATACTAGAATATTTTATTAAACAAGTCAGAAACAGATTTATCTTAACCTCTGAACATTTTAAAACTAAAAGTGTAGTATAATCAATCAAAAAGAGAAAAGATGAAAAAATTACCAATAGGAATTAGCACTTTTAGCACTATTAGAGAAGAGAACTACATCTATATAGATAAAACACAAGATGCCTATAATCTAATTACGAACTACAACTATACCTTTTTGTCACGCCCAAGACGCTTTGGAAAGTCTCTCTTTTTAGATACTCTTCAAGAGATTTTTGAAGGAAATAAAAAGCTTTTTGAGGGGTTGTATATCTATGATAAGTGGGATTGGAGTAGAAAACATCCCGTAATTAAATTAAGTTTTTCGGGAAATAGAGATACGGATGAGTTAAAAAGAGGTATTTTTGATATTTTAGAGGTCAATCAAGAGCATTTAGGAATAGAGTGTAAAAGTGTAGAAGATTATGCTATCTGTTTTGCAGATTTAATTAGAAAATCTTATGAAAAATATCAAACCAAAGTGGTAATTTTAGTAGACGAGTATGATAAACCTATCTTAGATAACCTAGACCAAATGGAAGTGGCTAAAGAGTGCCGAGAAATTATAAAAAGACTCTATACACAGATAAAAGATAATGAAAAATATATAGAGTTTGCCTTTTTAACAGGAGTTAGTAAATTTAGCAAAGCGAGTATCTTTAGTGGACTTAATAATCTGCGAGATATATCCCTACTTCCTAAATTTGGAACTATCTGTGGCTATACTCAAAATGATATAGAGACAACATTTTTACCCTATCTAAAAGGTGTCGATTTGAAGGAGTTAAAATATTGGTACAATGGATATAACTTTTTATCAGATAAGGTCTATAACCCTTTTGATATTCTGCTTTTTATAGATACAGATTGTAAATTTCAAAACTACTGGTTCAAAACAGGTACTCCAAGCTTTTTAATTAAGCTATTTCAATCTCAAAACTATAATTTAGCAAAATTTGAAAATTTAAAAGTTAACGAAGCTCTGCTTGATGCTTTTGATATAGAGAGAATTAACTTAGAAACGGTAATGTTTCAGAGTGGTTACCTCACAATCAAAGAGGTAAAACAGAAACGCCAAAGAGTCGAATATACATTAGATTATCCAAATTTTGAGACAAAAATGAGTTTTAATGATTATCTTCTTGATTACTTTGTAAAAAATCCTATCGAAAAAGGTGAGATTCAAAGCAGTTTAATAGATATTTTAGAAGAGTCAAATTTAAACCGACTAGAAACAGCTCTAAAATCTCTTTTTGCCTCAATAGCCTACAACAACTTTAGTAAAAACAATATAGAAAACTATGAAGGCTTTTACGCAAGTGTCATCTATGCCTACTTTGCAGGAGCAGGATTTGATAAAATCATAGCCGAAGATGCCACCAACGCAGGAAGAATAGATTTAAGCGTTTTTATAGATGATAAAGTCTATATTTTCGAGTTTAAAATCAACCAAAGTGGAGCATTAAATCAGATAAAAGAGAAAAATTACCATCAGAAATATATGGCTGATTATAATGAAATTTATTTGGTTGGAGTAGAGTTTGATAGCAAAAGTAGAAATTTAATTAAATATGAGTGGGAAAAGATTTCATAATCACAACCCCTAAAAAAATAGAAAACCAACCCCTAAAATTCTAGCACCAATAATATACTATTTTATAAAGGATTTTCAATCCTTTTTTAATATAATTTATTATCAAAAATAGTGTAGGATTCAACAAAAAATGGCAAAAAAAATTTTTATCTGTTTTTATTTTGTTTTAAGAAAGATTGTTGTAGCATTTGGGTAACGAAAGCAATATTAGAGAAGTGAAGACCCTAGACCGCTAAATCAACGACTTCACTTCAAGAGAGATTTTAGTAGAAATTCTGTTAAAATCGGCTTTAATATATTGTGGGGTTTTAATTTTTTGTGCCTTTTTTGGTGCAATAGCAATTGCCCCCTACCTCAAGAGATGTTGATATTTGGACTCTTGAAATTTAAATAAATGAATTTCAAGGAGTCTGTTATGTCTGTAACACCCAAAAACCTACCTAAACGCACACGAGTCTTGGCAAAAGATTTGCTTTTTCAAGAGAAAAATTTCCTAACTGATACCCAAACAGATATTATGTCTTATATTTTTAATGCCTTTACTTGGGCTATGAAGGTTGATGGATATATTATTTTAACTACCAAAAAAATTACAGAAGATATGCCACAAATAGGCGAAAAAACACTTGATGCTTCGCTTAGAGAGCTAGAGAAAAAGGGTTTAATTGGCAGAAAAATTGTAAAAATAGCCCATTGGGGTAATGCACGGGTTAGAGGAATTCAAATTACTCTAGAGGGGATGGAGTATAATAGCTCGTTATATGCTCCATCTCATCAAGAGATTGTAAAAATATACGAAAATAGAATCAAAGAGCTAGAAGATAGATTGGAAAAACAGATTGCTTTAGAATCAGAAGATTTAGCCCAAAAAGATAAACCTGTTAAAAAGATTGAAGACGAGGCTAAAGCCGTCGATTCCCAGAATAAAGAAGAATCTTTAGAAGATTTTATTAAAAAAATCAGAAACAGATTTATCTTAACCTCTGAACCCATCTGTAATATGGTTGATGGTTGGCAAAAAGAGAGTACTTTTTATATAAACAGCTATGGAAAGCTCTCGGTAACAACCCAAAATATGGACTTTGTCCAGCTAAAAAACCCTTTGCAGATAAATAAGTTTTGGAGATGGCTCTTTGATAATCAACATCGAATTGGAACTATTAGCGATTTTAATAGTTCACAGAGACTTTTAAAAAATCTAAATATTCAATACAAAAACCTACAAATAAAAATAGCCAACAAAGAGAGATGGATAGAGGATATTCTCTTGATAAAAGATAAATTTGCCATTAGAACCAAAGATAAAAATGGAACAGTTTTTATAATATCTAATAATTTAAATCAGCCTATTCTTTATAATTATCATGAGTGTAAAAAATATATTCTTAAACTGAAATTGTAGTATAATCCATAAAAAAGAGAAAAGATGAAAAAATTACCCATAGGAATTAGCACTTTTAGCACTATTAGAGAAGAGAACTACATCTATATAGATAAAACACAAGATGCCTATAATCTGATTTCTGACTACAAATTTACATTTTTATCAAGACCAAGAAGATTTGGGAAATCACTCTTTTTAGATACACTTCAAGAGATTTTTGAAGGAAATAAAAAGCTATTTGAAGGGTTGTATATCTATAATAAGTGGGATTGGAGCAAGAAATATCCTATTATTAAGCTAAGCTGGGGTGGAGATTTACGCAGTATCAAAGGAGTTAAAGAGACTGCTTATACCATGTTAAAAGAGAACCAAGAACGACTGGGAATAGAGTGTGAGATTCCACAAAGCCCATCTAGCTGTTTTAGGGAATTGATTCAACAATGCCACAAAAAATATCAACAAAAAGTGGTTATTTTAATAGATGAGTATGATAAACCCATTTTAGATAACCTAGACCAAATAGAAGTTGCAAAAGAGTGTAGAGAGATTATAAAAAGTATCTATATTCAGATTAAAGAGAATGAGAGATATATTGAATTTGGATTTTTAACAGGTGTTAGCAAATTCAGTAAAGCTAGTATATTTAGTGGATTAAATAATCTAAGAGATATATCTCTGCTTCCTAAATTTGGAACTCTCTGTGGATATACTCAAAATGATATAGAGACAACATTTTTACCATATCTAAAAAATGTCAATTTGAAGGAGTTAAAACATTGGTACAATGGATATAACTTTTTATCAGATAAGGTCTATAACCCTTTTGATATTTTGCTTTTTATAGATAGTAATTGTGAATTCCAAAACTACTGGTTTAAAACAGG
>Ga0256826_1000508_pt1 | contig 23614 bp, 21 predicted proteins | sample CV79metaG_FD_185975 | JGI IMG/M metagenome (GOLD analysis project Ga0256826, IMG submission 185975) | Hydrothermal vent microbial communities from East Pacific Rise, Pacific Ocean - CV79 | ecosystem: Environmental > Aquatic > Marine > Hydrothermal vents | place: Pacific Ocean: East Pacific Rise...
ATCAACGCGACAATTGAAGCCACAGCAAAACGCCATTCAAAACGGAAAGCTACATAAATTAAAATCCCGATTATTGCTAGAAGTAAAGACATCAGCCCTTTTTCTTTCAGTTCTGAACCTACTTTTGGTCCAACTATATCCACACGACGAACTTCAAAATTACCAGTGCCCTTTAGTGCTTCACGAGTCACATCACCAACATCAGTTGTTACACTTCCACTACTTGTTTTCATTCGGATGATTACTTCTTCAGGTGAACCAAACTCAGTGATGGAAGCATCTTTAAACAGCTCATTAGATTTTAGTTTCTCTCTCATCGCTTTTATAGGTGCATTTGTGTCGTACTTTACTTGAACTATCGTTCCACCAGCAAAGTCAACACCATAGTTTAGTCCTTTTGTCATCAAAATTACATATGATGCTAAAACTAAAACAATAGAAAAAATCATCGCTGATTTTGATTTTCCCATAAAATTAAAGGTTTTTGTATATTTAAAAAATTCCATAATTATCCTTTAATCCCAAACCAAAGTTTTGCATTTTTGGTTTTTTTGATTTTATCTTCTAAAAGCTGGTAAATACCATGTGTTCCAAGAATCGCAGTCAGCATAGAAGCTAAAATACCGATACTCATAGTAATTGCAAATCCTTTAATCGCACCTGTTCCATAAACATAAAGAACAACAGAAGCGATAAGTGTTGTAATATTTGCATCTAAAATAGCACTCATTGCATTTGCATAACCATCTTCAATCGCTTTATGAAGACTTTTTCCTTCATAAATAAGTTCACGAATACGCTCAGAGATAATAACATTTGCATCAACTGCCATACCGACAGTAAGCACAATACCCGCCATTCCAGGTAAGGTCAAAGTAGCGCCAAAGAGGCTCATAACTGCGAGTAAAATCAACAAGTTAGCAATCAATGCGATATTTGCGACTACACCCGCTAAACGGTAATAAAATACCATAAAGATTATAACTAGTACAAAACCACCAACTAAAGCAACTAAACTTGCTCTAATACTATCTGCACCTAAACTTGGGCCAACTGAACGTTTTTCCATAAGATAAATCGGTGCAAGAAGTGCCCCTGAGCGAAGTGCAATAGCTAAATCTTTTGCTTCTAGAACTGTGTAATTTCCAGAAATCTGTCCACTACCACCACCTATTCTCTCGTTGATATTTGGAGCAGAATATACTTTGCCATCTAAAACAACAGCTAAACGTTTTCCTACATTTTTACCAGTAAAGTCACCAAAGATATCAGCACCTTCGGCATTGAGTGTAAAGGTGATAAGAGGACGGTTGTTTTTATCAAAACCTACTGCTGCATTTGTAAGCATTCCTCCATCTAAGATAGGAATCTCATGGATAAGGTATTTGCGATTTTCATCTTTTACATCGCTTAAAATGACATCTCCATACTCTGCTGCATCTGCTGTACTCATACTATTTACACGTGCATTTCTTGCTTCATCTACAGCCATCATTTCAAGTTTGGCTGCACGAGAGATTAGCTTACGAGCACGTTGTTCTTCTTCTTGAGTTTTAATCCCGGCAAGTTCAACAAGAATTTTTTCTTCACCTTGACGAGCTACTACAGGTTCACTTAAACCAAATTGGTCAAGTCTATTACGTATAGTTTCAATTGCTTGATCAACAGACTGTTTTTTTGTTTTGATAATCTCTTCTTGAGTCAAATTTACAGAAAACTGCAACTCATTTGTTTGGATTTTCATACCTTCTAAATCTGCTAAAAATGCTTCTATCTCTTTTAAATCATCACTATCTAAAATTTCAAACTGCACACTTACATCATCAAAGGAAAGTCCTTCTATTAAAATATCTTTACGTTCAGAAAAATGCTTTATACTTGCAGCTATTGATTTTATGCGAGATTTTGTTGCTTCTTCAGTTTTGACACCGAGTAACATGTGTAAACCACCTTGAAGATCAAGCCCCAAAGTGATTTTTTTTCCATTTTCTGTTTGTAAAAGTGATGGAATAGAGAAAAATATACCAAAAACTATCGCTAACGCGAATATGACTATGCGATAATTAAGCTTCATCCTCGTACTTCTTTGCAATGGATTCTTTTGTAATTTTCACTTGTGTATCGTCGTTCATCTTAACAGTGATGAATTTTTCTTCAACCTTATGTACTATAACGATAAAACCACCATTTGTAACAATTTTATCCCCTTTTTTTAACTCTTCTAGCATCTTAGCTTTTGCTTTAGCCTCATTTTGTTGGGGGCGAATAATTACAAAATACATAATTGCAATTAAAAATACGAATGGTAATAGTTGAGAGATGATATCCATGCTCAGACTTCCTTGTTTATAAAATTGTTTGGATTATACAAAAGATATACTAATAACGCGATAAATTGTGTACAATTTCATTATGAACAATCTCATACGAATATTTTTACTTGGCTTATTAACAGCGATACTTTTTAGTGCTTTTATCTATTTTGAGCATTATTCACTTACAAATAAACTTATCAATACCCTTTTCGGACTTTTCAGCATAGCACTGCTTTTATATATACCTAAAAAAAGTATCTTAGTAGCTGGTTTTTTCATAGGTTTACTTTGGTTTTACTGGATTGGCTATAGTTTTGAGTATCAAGGTGTCGGGTATATGACTCCTATAATCACTCTTGCCTTTGCTGTCATATACCTTCTCTTTTTTGCTCCGCTCGCACTTACGAACAAACCTTATATTCGTGCTATTTTACTCTTTATGCTAAGTTATTTTGAGCCATTTGATTGGAACTGGTTACAGATAGAGCTACTCTTTGTTGAGAGTTATATAGGGATTTATAAATATCAACTTTTTGTACTCTTACTCGCGTTAGCTTTGCCCTCTCTTTTAGCAAAGAAGTATAAGTTTGCTCCTCTTTTACTTCTTTTATTTGCTATAAACTATGGATATAAAGCACCAAGAGAGATGCCTTTAGATATTAAACTCATTCAAACCAATATCGCACAAGAAAAAAAATGGAGAAAAGAAAATTTGGCACAAACTCTTAGTATGATTTATGCACATATCGATACTGCCATCTCTGAGAAAAGAGATATTATTCTCTTTCCTGAGTCTGTTTTTCCTCTCTTTTTAAATAAACATCCTCATCTTATAGATAAGCTCTTAACTTATTCGCAAAAAATTACCATAGTTGCAGGCTCCTTACTTCTAGAAAATCATCAACATTATAATGTTACATATATGTTTGAAAAAGGTAAATACCAAGTTGCTAAAAAACTCATACTTGTTCCTTTCGGAGAGTATATTCCTCTACCAAAATTTGCACGAGAGTATATAAATAAGACTTTTTTTAGTGGTGCTAGTGACTTTATAACAGCAAATAAACCAACAGATTTTATCATCAATGGCATAAAGTTTCGTAATGCCATCTGTTATGAAGCTACTTGTCAAGAGATATATGAGGGAGATGTTTCTTATGTTTTAGCGAGTAGTAATAATGCTTGGTTTGCCCCTTCGATAGAGCCAACACTTCAAAACTTACTTTTAAAGTACTATGCTCGCAAAAATGGTGTAACTATTTACCACTCTGCGAACTATAAAGGTAGTGGAGTTATTCGATAGTTTCTGTTTCTTCTTTTTTTATAAACTCTAAAAAGAAAACTAAAAAGATTCCTAAAATAATACTTGTTATAAAAGAAACGACCATAATCAAACCACGTTTTGGTTTTGTTTTATCTTTAATGTATGCAACGGAAGGTTCAGTTAATACATCACACTGATAGTAAACTTTAGATTGCATCATTACTTTATCTTGTAAAATACCTGAAATCATACTAGAAAGACTTTTACGAAGTTCAAAACCATCAGCCTTTTGCATCTCTTTTTGAAAATAGTGTAACTTATTGTCTATAATTCTAAGGTTATTGTCTACAAGATATTTACTTGCATCTTTTAAAAATGCATTAATTATTATAGGAGGATATGTTCTATCGCTATCAGAATATGAAACAGTAATAAGAGCTGTTTTTTTATCACTAGAAATTGAAAGATTTTTTTTTAGTATTTTGATGATTTCAAATACTTTATCGTCATATGTCATTTCTCTATCTAGTTCAGGTTTCAAAAAATCGTAAACACCTCTATATCCTAATGCAAAAACATAATTTTCATCAACATTTTCAGCATCATAATATGCAACAATTTTATTTTTTTCTACAAATGCTTTCATAAATTCATAGTTATTTAATAAAGATTTAAAAGCTGTGTCAGGTGTCATAGAACCACCACCACCTATACTCACACCAGCCATAGCAGCAAGGCCACCAAGGCCACCTAAAGAAGGTCCTGAATCATCAGATGTAGGGATAAGCATAACTTCCGATTTATATACATTTGGCATTTTCAAGGCATACACTAAAGTTAAAGAGACAACTATACTCACAACTAAAATAATAATCTTTTTACCTTTAACAATAGTCTGCCAAAGTTCTCGTAAATCGATCTCATCTTCTTCGATCAATTGCTGTTCTTGCATTTGATTATTCATTAAAAGACACCTAATGTAGTTAATGTTGCAGCTGTGATTGCAAAACTAGCTAAAATTCTTGAGACACTATCCCATATATCTAACTGATTTATCTCTTTTATATACAAAGGTACTACAATAGTATCTCCTTTTTGCACTTGAACACTTTGGCTAAACCATCCACTATCAATCGGTTCACTGATACCATTTGCATGAATAACATAAATATGCGATTCATCTGCACTACGAGATAAACCACTTGCCATTGCTATATAATCTTCTACGCTTCTACTAGTGTCATATACAAAAGATGTTGGATTAAATACTTCTCCATATACAGTAATAGTATCTATCTGATTTGGTATAAAAATAGTATCTTTATCTTTCATAACAAGATCAAATTGAGAACCTTTAAATGTCGTTAAATTTTGGTCTAAAGTCACGCTAACTCTTCCAAGCGGTTGATATTTTTTTGCTTCTAAAATCACTTCATTTAAAGTTGAACTTGTTGCACCACCTACTGCAGCTGTTTTGGCATTCGCAGGCATAGCATTATAAAGAGCAAGTTCTCTTTTGATTTTAGCTAAAGATCTGTTATACTGTTCAACCTGTTGTTTTCGAATACTTTCTCTTGTAAAGATCGCACCAGCAACAAAAGCTTCATTAGTATATCCACCTGCACGTTTAATAACACTACTTAAAGTTTCGCTGCTACTAACAGTATAAGTTCCAGGAAACTTTACTTCACCTTCAAGTGTTACAGTTTTTTTCTCATTCCAATTTGGAATTTTATAAATTGTTATCTCATCATAAGGTTCTAACTCATATTTATTAGTCTCAATCTTAGAAATATCAATATCAATAATTTTCTTTGCTCTTTGACTTTTTTCATCTATATAATATCTCACAATTTCCATTTTTTGTATATATGCCATATTTGTTAGACCGCCAGATGCATCAAACAAAGACTGTAAATTCATCCCTTTTTCATAAAAAACAGTTATCGGATTTACTACTTCACCTTTTATACTTACGGGTTCAAGTAAATGTGTCGTATAATAATCATACACTTCAACCTCATCATAAGGACTCAATGTTACATCAGCATCTGTTTTCATGGAATAATATTTTGTTTGAGGCATTCTATCAGGTGTATTAATAGTCGTAACTCTCACTTTATCATCAAGAATTCCATCTACACCAGAAGCATTCACAGCATCTCTAATTGTCATTCCATCAAAATAACTAAGCTTTCCCTCTTGTATAAAACTTTTACCAACTGTAGTAACATATGAACTACTTGATAGATCATTCATACTAAAAATGTAAATTTCATCTTGAGGATGAAGTTTTATATCATCCTCCCCTTTCATCACTTTAGTAAGATTGAAAGATTTTGTTGCATACTGTAAAGAATCTGTATAACTTTTTACAACGGCATAGTCAAAATATGTATCAGGCAAAAAGAACTTTTTAACTCCATCTGCTAAATTTGCTTTGAAAAGTTCACTCAAATTTTGGCTAGAAGACAATGTATAACTTCCTGGTCGTAAAATATTTCCATAGATATTAACACTTTCATTATCACTTGCATCAAGCTTGTAGATATAAACTTTATCTCCATCTTTCATCGAAAAGTTTTTAGCTTTTTTATATGGAATTTGAAATGTTTCAAAAAGTTCATTATCGCTATATCTATCTATTTTAATATGTCTTTTTGAAGCATCTGGTTTCATGCCACCTGCATACTTCAATAGTTGATCTAGATGCTCCCCTTTTTTAAGTTCAAAAATTGCTGTATTATTTACATATCCATCAATACTAATTAATTTTTTAGCTTGTTTGATTACAATAATATCACCATGTTTTAACAGAGTACTTCCTATATCTTTTCCATTAAAAAGTAAATCATAAAAATCAATCCTTGCAATTGTTTTTCCTTTTCGCTTAATTATTATATTTCTTACTGAAGCACTTTTCCTTACACCTTTTGAAGCTATCAGTAAATCTTTTACTGTTGAAAAAGACGAAAGATTATAGATACCGGGATTTTTCACATCGCCTATTAAAGTCGCTTGAATACTACTATATTTACTAATCAAAATTTTAAAAGAACTTGTTTTAAAATGATGTTTAAGCTGTCTTACGATATGTTCTTTTGCATCTTTATAGCTTAGCCCACCAACTTTAACAGGACCAATAAATTCTAGTTGGATAGTACCATCATTACTAACTTCCAATTCTTGGTGTTCATCCCTATCACCATAAATATAAAGGTCTAGCACATCACCTGCTGAAATTGTATAGTTATCGGGAGTTACTAAAGACGTACTGTTAATTGTGTTTTTATTCGCATAAAAAGCATCAGAATAACGAAAAAGTTTTTTACTTATTAGGAACTGTTTTTTCGTATTGAGATCCTTTCTTAGTTCTTGTGCTTTTTTATAAAGAAATGGATTTAATCTCTCATTATCAGCATTACTTTCATTGCTTTCATTGCTCTGATTACTTTCATTGCTCTGATTACTTTCATTAGTCTCTGTAATTTCTATATTGTTTTCAATACTATCACTCTCAATAACATCAGTAGTCATTTTTTTATCTTTTGCAAGCTTCTTTTTTATATCTTCAACTGAGACACCTTTTTCAGCCATCATTGCTTTTGCTTGAGGAGATTCCAGTAGTGAGGGGTCTTTAGCTACCGCAGCTTTTAGTTCAGAAAGACTCGGAACTGCATATAAAGAGATTGTTAAAAATGGTACAAGTAATATTAAACGAAAAAACATATACATCCTTAGAAATTTTTTGCTATTATATTTAAATTGTTATTAGACAGTTATTAAAACTTAGCTATAATAAGTACAAATACCTCACCATAGGCACATATATGTTAAATCTAAAAAATCCAAATCTTTACAACAATCGTGAACTTTCATGGTTACAGTTCAACACAAGAGTACTAAAACAAGCACAAGATGAATCTTTACCACCATTAGAACGACTTAAATTTCTTGCTATTTACGGTACTAATTTAGATGAATTTTATATGATTCGCGTTGCAGGACTAAAAAAACTTTTTGCGGCAGGGATTATTGTTTCTGGAGCAGATAAGCTCACACCTCTGCAACAACTCAAAGAGATAAGAACATACTTGCACCAAGAGCAACAAGTTGTAGAGTATACTAGAACAGAAATCTTAAAGAAACTCGCATTAGAGGGCTTAGATGTCAAATCTTACAACGAAGTAAATCAAAATGAAAAATATGCACTCAATCGTTTCTTTACTGAGAACATATATCCTGTCATCATTCCCATAGCCATTGATACTATGCACCCTTTTCCTCACTTAAACAACCTCAGTTTTGGTCTTATTGTGAAGCTTAGTGATAGTGATGATGAGAGTATAGAACGCTTTGGAATCATCCGTATTCCTCGAGTTCTTGATAGATTTATAGAACTTAACAACCATACCTATGTACCTATAGAAACTCTTGTTGCACAACATGTTGAAGAACTTTTCCCAGGTTATAAACTTTTAAAATATGCCGCTTTTCGCGTTACACGGAATGCTGATATCGCCATCGAAGAAGAAGAAGCAGATGATTTTATGGAAATACTTGAAGAAGGTCTAAAACTTCGACGTAAAGGTGAAATGGTTCGTCTTGAGGTTGGTTCTAATGCTGATGATGAAATCATCAATTTTTTTAACCGCCATGTTAATGTTTATAATGATGATATTTATAAATTTCATACTTTTTTAAACCTTTCAAGTTTATGGCAGATAGTAGGAAACAAAGAATTTGCACAACTTCTTTCACCGCCTTTTAAACCAAAAAGCCTTCCGCCTTGTACAATAAATGAAGACATCTTTGCTACTCTAGAAAAACAAGATGTTCTTCTTTATCACCCTTATGAGAGCTTTGACCCAATCATTAAACTTATACAAACAGCAGCAAAAGATAGCAATGTTGTTTCTATAAAAATGACACTTTATCGTTCTGGGACAAATTCTCCTATAGTAAGGGCCCTTATGGATGCGAGTGAAAGTGGCAAGCAAGTAACAGTTATGGTTGAGTTAAAAGCTCGCTTTGATGAAGAGAACAACCTCATTTGGGCAAAAGCACTTGAAAAATCTGGTGCACATGTTATTTACGGTATCAAAGGTTTCAAAGTTCATGCTAAAGCGACACTCATAACACGACGAACCAACGGCAAGCTTAAACAGTATGCACATTTAGGTACAGGAAATTATAACCAAGCAACAGCAAAAATCTATACTGACATGAGCTACATGACAAGTAAAGATGAAATTACAAGTGACTTAACACGATTTTTTCACTTTTTAACTGGTTTTAGTAAAAAGGGAAAATTGAATGAACTTTATATGTCACCTTCACAAATAAAACCAAAAATTCTTTCTCTCATTCATAATGAAACAAGACAAGGAGAAAATGGGCAGATCATCGCAAAAGTGAACTCTTTGGTTGATGAAGATGTCATAAGAGCACTCTACAAAGCAAGTCAAGCAGGAGTTAAAGTTGAACTAATAGTAAGAGGAATCTGTTGTTTACGCCCAAATATAGAAGGTGTAAGTGAAAATATTCGTGTTATCTCAATTTTAGGAAAGTACCTTGAACATCCTCGTACCTTTTTCTTTAAAAACGATGCTTCTCAGGTTTATATTTCAAGTGCAGATTGGATGCCAAGAAATCTTATACGTAGGATTGAGCTTTTAACTGCTATCAAAGATGAAACTGCTAAAAATAAAATTATTCAAATCTTAAAACTTCAATGCTCAGATAATGTTTTAGCACATGAGCTACAAGCTGATGGTTCATACATAAAAATCAAACGCGAAGATTCTAAAAGTATCAATAACCATAAACTACTCGAAGACTATGTCAATAGAATCTCAAAAGCATCTAAAAAAGAGCTCGCTAGTAGTGTTGCAGAACTAGCAACTAGACTTTACAAGGAGAGTTAAATGCTATATAACTTTAAAAACTTTACACCAAAAATCGGTAAAAATACATGGATAGCACCTTCTGCAGATGTTATCGGTGATGTAGAGATTGGTGAAAATTCATCCATTTGGTTTGGTACAGTAGTTAGAGGTGATGTTCACTATATCAAGATAGGAGATAGAACAAGCATACAAGACTTAAGTATGGTACATATCACTCATCATAAAAAAGCAGATAGAAGCGATGGGAGTCCTACTATTATTGGAAATGATGTTACGATAGGTCACCGTGTAATGTTACATGGTTGTACAATAGAAGATGCTTGTTTGATTGGGATGAGTGCAACTATACTTGATAATGCTGTCATAGGAAAAGAAAGTATTGTGGGGGCTAGTTCTCTTGTAACTAAAGGGAAAGTATTCCCTCCTCGTTCACTCATTATGGGAAGTCCTGCAAAAGTAGTTCGAGAACTTACAGATGAAGAAGTAGCAGAACTATATGCTTCAGCTTCGCGTTATGTCGCATTTAAAAATGATTATAAGTAAAGTTATGTTCTATAATCAGCATTAATTTTGACATATTCATAACCTAAATCACAGCCATAAGATGTAAAACTTCCCTCACCTACTCCTAAATCACAAGAGATAGTAAATCTATCTCTTTTCATAACTTCTGATGCAGCTGTTTCCATTTGTGTATCAAAATAAAGAGTCCCTCTATCGTAAACACAAAGATTTTCAAAAGAAATTTTCAATGTTTCTTCTGAAGATATAACACCACTAGCACCAACTGTAGAAGCTATTCTTCCCCAGTTTGGATCTTCACCATAAAGTGCAGTTTTTACTAGAAGAGAGTTTGAGAGAGCCTTTGCAGCGATTTCTGCTTCAGCATCATTTTTTGCACCACTTATCTTGTATGTTACAAGTTTTGTAGCACCCTCTCCATCTCTTACCATTTCAAGTGCTAAAAAATGCATTATAGTGTGTAATGCTTCTTTAAATCCTTCATGATTAAAAGCACCGCTTTTCGCGTTGGACAGTAACATAACCGTGTCATTTGTTGAAGTATCACCATCTACACTTGCTGCATTAAAAGTTGTGAGGGTTACTTCATCTAAGATACTCTGCATAACTTCTTTACTTACATTTGCATCTGTAGTTATAAAACAAAGCATTGTAGCCATAGCAGGGTTTATCATACCCGCACCCTTTGCCATAGCTCCAATGTTAAAACTCTTCCCGCTTTCAAGTTCTACTCGCAAGGCTATCTCTTTAGAAAAAGTATCTGTTGTCATAATTGCTTTTGCAGCATGATGAGAATTTTTTTGTGTTAATTCAAAAAGTGTTGCACCTTTTATAATCTTCTCTTTAGGAAGTCTAACACCTATAACACCTGTTGAACTCATAAGAGGATTTACAACATTACGAGGAAGAGTCTTTAAAATCTCATCTATATCTTCAAGACCTTTTTTTCCTGTCATGGCATTTGCATTTTTAGAGTTAATTAGAACAAAGTTAGTTTTAAAATCGCCCTTGTTTTTAAAATGTTTTATAGGTGCAGCAGCCATTTTATTTGTGGTAAATACAGAAGCAATCTCACATAGAGTATCGCTATAGATAAATGCCATATCATTAACCCCATTAGGTTTTAGACCAGCACTTACACCATCAGTATAAAAGCCCTCTGCTTCACATACTCCACCATTAGTTTGAACTATCTTATACAAATTTCAGCTCCTTTGGTTTTGTTCTTCTTGCTATTAAATCTTTTGTTTGACCTATACCATTTTGTGTTCCTATAACAAGTAATTTGCACTCACTTGTTACTAAAACATCTCCTTTTGGCATACTAAGAAACTTTCCATCTTTTTTTGTTATCCCGACAATAGAACAGTTTGTAATCTGTCTGATATGTGTTTCTCGAAGTTTTTTTAGAACTGCCCAACTATATTTTGGTACAAAAATCTCTTGCATATCAAGAGGATTATCATTTTTATATAAAAATTCTTCAAGTAGATTTTCCATATCAGGTCTAGCAGCCATAGCACTTACTCTCTGTGCTGTAAGCTTTGTAGGAGAAACAACTGTATCTGAACCGAGTTTTTTCAGCTTTTCAACATCACTAATACTCTCTGCCGATGCAATCACATAATATGGACGTGGTAAATCATGCTCTTTTTCAAACAAACGTACTGATGCAATAAGTGCAATATTATCAGCAATAGAGTCAGAAAGAGTTATAAGCCCTTTAGCAGAAGATAGATGTGCCTTAAGCATTGCTAATTCTGCATGAGGTTCTGCTTGCAAGTAGTTGGGATACTTATGTTCGATGGCCCACTTATGAATCTCTTCTCTAGGATCAATAACTACAAAAGGTATATGATTCTTTCTTAGTTGTTGTGTTACTTCTATAGTGTATTCATTATGATAACATACAACAAAATGTTTTTTTAGTCTTGCAACCTTATATAACATTGCTCGCTCCTTTAAGATAGCAACTATATTGCCTCTATTTAATTCACTTACTAAGATTCCAACTGCACTTGAAAACACAGCAAAACCAGCAATAATAAGTGTAATAGTAAATATTCGTCCAGCATCTGATATAGGAGCCATTTCTCCAAATCCAACAGTGGTAAAAGTAATTCCTGTTTGATAAATAGCATCCATTATAGTAAAATCATCTATAACTACATAACCAATAGTACCCACTAACATGGTTAAAACGGTTAAAATAAGAGGTAAACGAAATGCTTTGAGGTGTGGATAAATTTCTGGAAGAAGTTTTACATCAGGTTTGGGAGCAATCTCCCAATTGAGGAATTTGCGAATCTTTTCTAAGAGATTCAAGATAATTCCTTAATCTTTTACGAGTTTTTCTTAAGTGTGCGTAATTCTCTTGCAGAGATTTTAATTTTCTTTGTTGTACCATCTTCTAACGTGATACGCACAGTTCTTAAGTTTAATAAAAAACGACGTTTTGTTCTGTTTTTCGCATGAGAAACATTGTTCCCACTCATAGGGCCTTTGCCACTAATAGCACATCTTCTTGCCATCTTGGTATCCTTGGATTTATTTTTAATAACGGAATTGTATCAGAACAAAGCAAAAGTTGAACTTAAGGCTATAATCTTTTTTAAATATCATCAATTTTATATTTGTCTTATCTATATCTAGCTAAAATAAACACAAATTTGAACTAAAAGTTGATATATTTGATTACCAATAAAATTATAGATAGCTATATTGAAAAGATTCCACCCTCATCTAAAGTACTTCAAGTGACCTTACACTTGCTTAATGATGGTGAACTTGTAAAAGCAGCACAAGTTGCGAAAGAGGATTTAGCCCTTAGTAGCTATTTACAAAACCTTGTTAATAAACCTATCTACGGATTTAAAAATAAAGTTGATGATATATCTCAAATATTTGGTATTCTTGGCGTTTCCAAATCACAACAGGCTGTTTACAATTATATGATTTCTCTCCTTTCACCAAAAGAGTGGAAACTTTTCAAACTAAATCAAACCTCTTTTCATAACCTACAAGCTGAACTTTCTACATCTTGGCAAAAGATTTTAAAACATCTCAACATTACAGATAAAGCAATAGAAAGTTCTATAAGCTTGCTTCCTGCAAGCATTATTGTAGCTGAAGCACTTTTTAAAGAAAGAATTGATGATGTCCACTTACTTAGAAGTGTTAATCCTATAGATTTAAACACTATTTTAAAACGCTTATGTAACTTAGACCTCTTCGATATTTGTGAAAAAGTTGCTTTGAAATGGAAAATGGATATAGAAATTGCATCTATAGTGCAGGCTGCATCAGGAGTTAAAGCTTCACAAGATGTAAAAGTAAATTCACTGGGAAAATGGATGCACCTTTTACTCTTTTATACCCTTTCTCAAGCAAATTTTATTGATGCAGGTCTTAATGATTTTATTGATTTTCAAATCGAATATGTTCAAGATATTTATGATGAGTTTGCTCAATTAATGGAGATATCATGAGAGCAGTTATAAAAAATGGTATTGGTATTTTTACACCACAAGGTTTTTTAGATGGAAATAGTACTGGAAGCTTTCTCAGTCTTGAAGATATAGAAGCAACCATAAAAATAAATGCAGATATTATTTTAGTTTCTTTAAAAAAAGTTATTTTTTTTAATCGTAATGGATTAGATGCCTTTGTAAAAATGTTTGTAAAAATTCGATCAGAAAAACATATTACTGTCGGTTTTTGTGATTATGACTATAAAAAATTTCATGCAATCACTAAATTTTATAAAAATGAACTTAACTTTTCACTTTTTAAAACCCAAGAGGTAGCCTCTCTTTTTGCCAAAAGTTTTAACAATCAACAAAAAAGTGTTCTACTCTATAGTAGCGATAAATCACAATCAGCTGCGATGGCTATAGAACTGCATGACAATGGTCATAACCCTATTATTGCACAAACCCAAGAAGAGTATCAAGAAAAATGTAAAACTAAAGATGCATATGATGTCATCATCGAAGACACATATTTAGGGCAAATGGGACAAAGTGTTGCAACGCGAGTTACAGGAAATGCTATCATCTACTCTATTTCTTCTTTTTTAGATGCTGAAATAGGAAATACTTTTAATATAGCCTATCATAACAACTCTTTAAATGTAGGTTTTAGACTCTTTATCTTTGATGCCTATAAAGTTGTAAGTATGAATGTTCATGCTTTAAACTTTTTCTCAAAACTTGCTTCATCTGCGGCAGAATATAATGCAACTATCTGTTTTGTTGGTTTAACTTTTGAAAAAACTCCAATAGAATTTAAAGAAACACTAGAAGACTCTGGAATGATGTTTTTTGAACAGATGGATGATATTTTGAAGAACAAAGAACTTCTTGATGATTTAGGTGCCAGTAGTGCTTCAGCGACTACAAACAAACGAGTTATAAACAAAAGTATTGTAACAGAGTTGCCAAACTTCATTGAAGCAGCTGTTAATACTATTGAAATGATGACTAACTCTAAAGCAGTTAAAGATGCTGCTAAAGTTGATGAAATTGTTATTAAAGAAAATGCAGAGCAAAAAATTGCAAGTTCTATCGGATTTTATGGCGATATAGATGGGATGGTTATACTTGTATTTCCAATTGGCATTGCAAAAAAAGCATGTGAACTACTTATAGGGGAAGAAACAGATGATATCGACCTTATCTTAGATACACTTGCAGAGCTTGTTAACATTGTTGGAGGTAAAGTAAAATCACTTCTTTTTGAAGCAGGTATTAGTGTAAATATCACTCTTCCAAGAACATATAAAAATGTCAATAATCTTTTAGATGTAGTTGGGGATAAAAAAGGTGTACAAGTTGATCTTTCCTTTGATAATGATAAGTTTCTTTTCTTCTTAACAAGATAACAGCTAATATTTCCTATAATTTCAAAAATTCTTTAAATGGACTCATATGATACAAGTTTCTCCAAGTATTCTTTCTGCTGATTTCGGGAATCTCCAACGCGATGTTGAAGAGATATGTAATGCCAACTGTGACTTAGTTCATGTTGACGTAATGGATGGTCATTTTGTACCAAACCTTACTATTGGACCTGTTGTTGTCTCTGCTGTTGCAAAGTGTGCTACAAAGCCTCTTGATATTCATCTGATGGTAGAAAACAATACATTTTTCGTCGAACTTTTTGCACCACTAAAACCGAAGTATATATCTTTTCATATTGAAGAAGAAAAGCATCCACATCGTCTTATTCAAAAGATTCGTTCTTTAGGGATTAAACCTGCGATTGTACTGAATCCGCATACACCTCCTGAAGCTATAGAGTTTTTACTTGCTGACTTAGATATGGTTTTACTTATGAGTGTAAACCCTGGATTTGGAGGACAAAGTTTTATCGATAGTGTTATTCCTAAAGCCTCACGTTTAAATGAAATGCGCAACAAAATTAATCCTGATTGTCTTATAGAAGTTGATGGAGGAGTGAGTGATAAAAACATTCAACTTCTTAAGGATGCTGGTGTTGATGTAGTAGTTGCAGGAAGTTATGTTTTTAAACATGAAAATCGCAAAACAGCGATAAAAAATCTTCAAATTTAATGCGTACTAAAATCTGTGGTATTACTTCTGTAAAAGATGCAATGATGGCTATTGATGCAGGAGCAAATGCTCTTGGTTTTGTTTTTTATAAGAAGTCCCCTCGATATGTCACAATCACACAAGCAAAAAATATCATCAAACAACTACCTCCTTTTATTGAGAAAGTTGCCCTTTTTGTAAATGAAGATGCACATACAATAGATAATACTTGTCAAAGTGTTGGAGCGACTCTAGCACAGCTCCATTTTCAGGCTTCACAAGATATATATGAAAATTTAAAAATACCTCATATAAAAGTTGTTCGAGCAGAAAATAAAGACGATGTTTTACTCTATAGCGAAGAATATAGACTTGTAGATGCATATTGTGAAAGTTATGGTGGTGCAGGTAAACGCATTAATATAGAATGGTTTAAAGATGTTGACTGCTCTAAAATCATCCTAGCAGGTGGGCTTAATGATATAAATGTTTCTTCTTTAACAGAGTATGGATTCTATGGTGTTGATGTAAGTAGTGGTGTTGAGCAAAGCCATGGTATCAAAGATGCTACAAAAGTCAAAAACTTTATACTCAATGCTCAATAAAAATTTTCCTCTTAACAAAAAAAGTATCTCAAAACTCGCAACGCGAGGTTTACCTCTCGTAGAACTCAAGAACCAAATAGATGAAAGTTTAGATATATTTATAGAACTCAGTAAGGCACAAGGTCTTAATATTGTTAAGAAACAAGGACGTTATTACTTTGAAAGTAAATTTACTATTCTAAAAGATGCAGAGTTTTGTATCGTAGATATTGAAGCAAATGGAATGAATATCCAAAAGCATCAAATCATAGAAATTGCAGCAGTAAAAATCAAAAATGGTAAAATTATAGGTAGATATGAATCTCTTGTATATACAAAAGAGATTAATCCTATCATTGTAGAATTAACAGGGATACGAGCTGAAGATACAGAAGATGCACCAGATTTACAAACAGTTATGACAGAGTTTAAACTGTTTTTAGATGATGCGATTTTCATAGCACATGATGTAAAATTTGATTATAATTTTATCTCACTAAATTTACAAAAAGTTGGATTAGAACCCTTACTCAACAGAAGTCTATGCTCTCTTGCTTTTGCTGAGAGAACTATCGTTTCTTATAAATATTCTCTATCATACCTTAACACTACTTTAAAACTGTACCCTAATGCGACACATCATAGAGCAATGAGTGATGTACTCACAACTTATGCACTTTTTCTACTCTCTCTGAAAAAATGTAATGAAAATTTAAATAATGTTGAAGATTTAATTAAGTTCTCAAAAGAGACAAGAAGACTCAAAAGGCCCAAATTTGACCCTTTTATAACGAAAGAAGAGTAAATTACTCTTCTAAAAAAGCACCAGGCTTTGTAAGTTTAATATAGCGAGCATTCATTCTAGTCTCTTCATCCATTGCTTTTAAAGATGCTATTTGAGAGATACAATACTCTTTTATAGCTTCTGCTGCACTATCTTTATCACGATGAGCACCAATAAGAGGTTCATTGATAATATCATCAATAAGGTCTAATTCTAATAAATCACCACTTGTAATTTTTAGTGCATTCGTTGCTGTTTCTACCTTTTTAGGATCATTCCATAAAATAGCCGCACACCCTTCAGGAGAGATAACACTAAACACAGAGTAGCGCATCATTGCAAATTTATCAGCAACACCAATAGCTAAAGCACCACCTGAACCACCTTCACCGATAACAATAGAAATTGTTGGAACTTTCAGTTCAGCTAGTTCAAGTAAATTTCTAGCTATCGCTTCACTTTGATTTCTTTCTTCTGCACCTATACCAGGATAAGCACCTGGTGTGTCAACAAGCATAACAACAGGGATGTTAAACTTCTCTGCGAGTTTTGCTGCACGAAGTGCTTTTCTATAACCTTCGGGATGAGGCATACCAAAGTTCCGTTTTAACTTATTTTTAGTACCACGCCCTTTTTGCTCACCAATTAGCATAACTTTTTCATCACCAATATAACCAATATAACAAAGTATCGCTGCATCATCACGGAAATGTCTATCACCATGAATTTCGTATTTATCATGCATAATTATGTTAATATAATCTAAGGCATAAGGTCTATCTAAATGACGAGCAAGTCGCAATTTTTGAAAATCTGTAAGATTCCCATAAATTTTACCAACTTCTTTATCTAAGTTTGCTGTTAATTTTTCTACTGCACCACTATCATGACGAACTTGAGCAGAGATAATATCTTCTTGAATAAATTTGATTTTATATTCAAAGTCTAAGTATGTTGCCAAATTAAATCCTTATCAATTAGATTTTTTTGAAAATCAGAACACCATTAGTGCCGCCAAAACCAAATGAGTTACTCATAACATAATTTAAATCAGCTTTTCTAGCACCTTGTGTAACATAATCTAAATCACAATTTTCATCAGGAGTTTCATAATTTATTGTCGGAGGAATAATTCCATCTCTCATTGCCATTAAACAAGTAACTGCTTCTATACCACCTGCAGCACCAAGACAATGTCCAAGTTGCCCTTTAATAGAACTCATTGGAGGACAATTTTCTTTACCACCAAGTAATGATTTTAATGCAAGTGTTTCATTTTTATCATTAATCGCTGTACTTGTTCCATGAGCATTTACATAATCAAGTTTTGGTTCACCAGCCATTTTATAAGCTGCTTTCATAGCACGTCCTGGTCCATCTAATGATGGTGTTGTAATATGACTAGCATCACCACTTTCACCAAATCCTACAACTTCACCATAGATTCTTGCTCCACGAGCTACGGCAACTTCATATTCTTCAAGAACTAAGGCAGCCGCACCCTCACCCATAACAAAACCATCACGATCTGCATCGAATGGACGAGAAGAATGTTTTGGATCATCATTTCTTGTTGAGAGTGCTTTCATAGCGGCAAATCCACCGATTCCTGCACCTGTTACTGCTGATTCTGCTGATACAACCAGCATTCTTTCTGCACCATTACACATTATTGTTTTACATGCATCACTAACAGCATGTGTCCCTGCTGCACATGCTGTTACACTTGAAACATTTGGTCCTTTAGTACCATGTGATATAGAAACAAATCCACCAAGCATATTTACAAGGGCACCAGGTATAAAGAAAGGAGAAATTCTTCTTGGACCACGAGTTTCAATAATCACCGAATTTTTTTCGATTGCAGGAAGACCACCTATTCCAGAAGCAGCACTTACACCAAATCTTTCGTAATCTATCTCAGCATCACCAAAATTAGCATCTTCCATAGCTTCTTGAGCTGCTTTCAGTCCAAGATGAATAAATCTATCTGCTTTTTTTACTTCTTTTGGAGCCATAACTGTTGCAGGATCAAAGTTTTTTACTTCACCGGCAATTTTTACACTATAATTTTCAGGATCAAAAATTGTAATTGTATCAATTCCACATTCACCTTCACATATTGCTTTAAAAGAACTCTCTTTATCATTTCCTACAGAATTTATCATTCCTAAACCAGTTACTACAACTCTTCTCATAAATATATCTCCATCAATGTAAAATACTTTTAAAAATCAACAAAAATTGACTATTAAAAGTATTTAGGAATTAGAAGAAGTACAGATACTCCTTCTAAACATGTTTAACTCTTCGAGTTATTTACTTTCTACATAAGCAACTACATCAGCAACAGTTGCAATTTTTTCAGCTTCATCATCTGGAATTTCAATGTCAAATTTTTCTTCAAGAGCCATAACTAATTCAACAACATCTAGGCTATCAGCACCTAAATCTTCTACGAATTTTGCATCGTCTTTTACTTCATCAGCGTTTACGCTTAACTGTTCTACAACTACTTCTTTAATATCATCAATTAGTGCCATTATAGCTCCTGTGTTTAAGTTTAAAATCTCGAAATTATAACATACATATCTTAATTATTGAAATAAACTAAGATTTTTTATGCCATATTCATGCCACCGTTTACTTTTAGTGTCTCACCTGTGATATAACTTGCATGATCTGAAAGTAAAAATGCAGTAGCTTCAGCTATTTCTCTTGCTTCACCCATTCTATTCATTGGAATTTTCGTATTAATACTATCTTTTACTTCATCACTTAATCCCAATGTCATTTCAGTCGCGATAAAGCCTGGTGTTAAGCTGTTATATCTAATTCCACTTGTTGCAGCTTCAATAGCAAAAGATTTAGTCATTGCGATAACACCACCTTTGCTTGCTGTGTAGTTTGTTTGTCCTGCATTACCAGTTTCACCAACTATTGAAGCAATGTTTACAACTGAACCAAACTTTTTCTTTCTTGCCGCTTTAAAAAACTCGCGACTACCAATAAAGGTAGAAGTAAGATTTGCATTAATAACTGACATAAAATCTTCAGTCTTCATACGAAGAGCAAGTTTATCATTTGTAATTCCTGCATTATTTACAAGGTAAGAAAGTTCTCCATCACTTGCTACAATAGTTTTCACAGCATCAACAAAAGCTGCTTCATCACTTACATCGAAACCTATTACAGCCGCACTTCCACCATCTGCTTCTATCGCTTCTTTAATCCCATCAGCTTCAACAGCACCGCTTCTATAATTAATCCAAACTTTTAAACCAAAACTAGCTAAAGTTTTTGCTATTTCGGCACCTATACCACGACTTGAACCCGTTACTAAAACATTTTTTCCACTAAATTTCATTTATAAATACTCCTTTAAATTAAACTATGATCCATCTCTGATGGTATCTCTACATTCATAAGTTTTAAAACAGTTGGAGCAATGTTATTAAGTCCACCTGTTTCAACCTTACTTACACCATCAGCATCTACAAAACACCACACTTTTCCAACCGTATGATTTGTAAGTACATTTCCTTCATTATCTCTCATCTCTTCACAATTACCATGATCTGATGTCAAGATAAAAGCATAATCATTCTCTTTTGCTTTACTCCAAATCTTAGCAAGTTGTGCATCAACCGCAGTTACAGCCTGTTTTGCTGCCTCAAAATCACCAGTATGCCCTACCATATCTCCATTTGCAAAATTTACTACAATAAAGTCATAGTTATCATCCATAGATTGAAGGACCGCTTCACCCACAGCTGCACAACTCATTTCCGGTTGCATGTCATATGTTTTGACATTTGGAGAAGGGATTAAAACTCGTGTTTCATTTTCATACGGCTCATCAATACCACCATTTAAGAAAAAAGTCACATGAGCATATTTTTCAGTCTCAGCAGTATGTAATTGACGAAGTCCATTTTTAGCTAAAACCTCTGCTAATGTATTGGCTGGTGCATCTTTTCTAAAAAGTACAGGATATGTAAAACTTTTGTCATATTCTGTAATAGTTGCTACATTTACTTTCATAGTTGAACGCGAAAATCCATCAAAAGAGTCCGAACCGAGAGCTGTCACCATTTCTCTCATTCTATCACTTCGAAAGTTTATTGTTAAAATGCTATCACCTTCTTTCATACCCTCATAGCCATGAAAAGCTACCGGTTCTACAAATTCATCAGTTTCACCTAAAGAGTATGAGTGCCCAATATGAGCCATAGGATCAAAGGCTGTTTTAGGCTCTGCATTCACTATAGCATTATAACCTCGTTCAACTCTTTCCCATCGATTATCTCTATCCATAGAATAAAAACGTCCAGATATAGAAGCAATCGTTACATTGTCATTTAAGTGTTCTTCTACTCTTTTTATATACTTTTGAGCAGAAGTAGGAGATACATCTCGTCCATCAGTGATAAGATGTAAAAAAACTTTTTTTCCTAATTTTGATGCGATATCCGCAAAACCCATAAAATGATCTATATGAGAATGAACTCCTCCATCACTTAACAAACCTATGAGATGTAACCTTTCTGATTTTTCTAAAAGTTCTTGTAAAACTTCATTGTGTGCTAAAGTTCCCTCTGAAAGTGCTAGAGAAATTTTGACTAAATCTTGATAAAGAACTCGTCCACTGCCTATACTCATATGTCCTACTTCAGAATTCCCCATCTGTCCTTCAGGCAAGCCAACACTTAAGCCATAAGTATCAATCAATGAATGTGGTACTGTCGTAAAAAGTTTATCATAAGTTGGTTTTTTTGCATTATAAAAAGCATTAAACTCTTGCTTTTGTGAGTAACCAATACCATCAGTAATAACTAAAATTGCTTTTTTACTCAAACTATTATTTCCTTCAATTATTTTGCAAAAAGTATACAATAAATTTGATAATAAGTATCTGTATACTATAATTAGACAACTTTACTTTATAGGAAATGCTTTGCTTTACTGGATATATGAATACTTCGGTATCAATTTACTAAGTTATATAACGATTCGTGCAGGAGTTGCATTTTTTATAGCTCTTTTTTTAACACTCTTTTTACTTCCCAGGTTTATAAAATGGGCACAAAAGACTTCTAGTGTACAACCTATCAATGAATGGGCACCCGATAGACATAAAGAAAAAGCTTCTACTCCAACCATGGGTGGTATTATCTTTATATTTGCAACAATTATTGCAGCACTTTTCAGTCTAAAACTTTCTAATCCATATGCTATAGGTGGTATTTTAACTCTTATCCTTTTTGCAGCAATTGGTTTTCAAGATGACTATGCAAAAATTAAAGAAAATGAAAACTTAGCAGGTTTAAAAGCAAGAACAAAACTATTATTACAAATTCTTGCTGGAGGAATAATTTCTTTATATCTTTATTTTTATGCAAATTTCAACACAGAACTTTATCTTCCATTTTTAAAAAACTCTGTCTGTGATATGGAAATATATGCTATCTTTTTTTGGATTCTAGCATTCGTTGCAACTTCAAATGCTGTAAATCTTACAGATGGTCTTGATGGATTAGCAACTGTTCCTTCTATAGCTGCATTAATCTCTTTAAGTATTATTATTTATATCGTTGGTAATGCTAAATTGAGTTCATACCTTCTTCTCCCTAATTATCCAATAGGAGAGATGGTTATACTTTCTAGCGCCCTTATCGGAGCTTTAACTGGATTTTTGTGGTATAACTGCCATCCAGCAGAAATCTTTATGGGAGATAGTGGTTCTTTAACTATTGGTGCTTTTTTAGCATATCTAGCAATTATTTCTAAAAGTGAATTTTTACTTTTACTGATGGGTTCTATATTCCTTATTGAAACACTTTCTGTAATATTACAAGTTGGTAGCTACAAAATACGTAAAAAAAGAATTTTCCTTATGGCACCTATCCATCACCACTTTGAAATGAAAGATTGGGCTGAGAATAAAATCATTGTCCGTTTTTGGATTATTGCTATCTTGTCTAATATTGTCGCCCTTATTAGTTTAAAAATACGATAATATTTCGCATAAGCTAACTTTCAGTACAAGCAAGCTATAATTTCGGTCTTTAAAAGATGGCCAATTAGCTCAGTCGGTAGAGCAACTGACTGAAAATCAGTGTGTCCTTGGTTCGATTCCGAGATTGGCCACCACCTTTTAAAGATTTTTATTATATACAAAATTTACCGTGGCCAATTAGCTCAGTCGGTAGAGCAACTGACTGAAAATCAGTGTGTCCTTGGTTCGATTCCGAGATTGGCCACCACCTTTTAATGACTCTTTTCCCTTTATGCTTCGTTGTCAACTCATTTACAAACAGTAGTTTGCCTCATAAGTTTCCGCTTTGCCTAAAGAAAAAATAGCCCATAAAAGAATATTTATAAATTTTTTGATATACTCTTGATATTATGTTTTGTATTAAACATAACTTATGGGGACGACTTGGCTTCGACTGGAGCTGATAGTCTATGACTGCATGTCGGACTGAGCACTTCCGTTACACGGCTCACAATTGCTTAAACGCAAACAATACAAATTACCGCCCAGCTTACGCAGTAGCATAAGTTTTACCCCCTCTTAACTGAGGACGGGCTGCTTCACCTATGGACTCTAGATAAGTAGGATTCGAAGTATAACCCCTATGTAGATATATATAAAGTCTGTCTCAGCTTTATAAGAACTCT
>Ga0256826_1000509_pt1 | contig 23549 bp, 7 predicted proteins | sample CV79metaG_FD_185975 | JGI IMG/M metagenome (GOLD analysis project Ga0256826, IMG submission 185975) | Hydrothermal vent microbial communities from East Pacific Rise, Pacific Ocean - CV79 | ecosystem: Environmental > Aquatic > Marine > Hydrothermal vents | place: Pacific Ocean: East Pacific Rise...
TCTATTTTATCAAAAAGAAGCTTTTATATCTCATAAAGTAGCTACAGTTCTTTATTTATTAGTATGAATACCCTATAGCAAGCATAGTTTTAAAGTCATCTTGTCCAGGCACGCTCCCATCAGTAAATGCGATTGGAGACTCCACTCTATCCCAAAAAAATGAAACATCAAATGTAAAGTCATTGACTATCTCTGTCTCAAGTGAAACCTCTAGGTGATGAATATAATCGCCCGAAGCACTATTTACCAAGTACATATTATAGTTAACTAAAAAGTCTACATCTCCTGTAATCTTTTCCTTAAAACGTGTATCAAAAAAGAGTAAAGCTGTCGAAGGATTTTTATCTGCTCCTACTTCGACCTTATCATAGTTTGTCACTTGGTACCCGGGACCCACAGTTATAGACCAGTCTGTTGTGTTAGTATATAAAACATCATATCCAAGTCCGGCAGAGAGAGTATACTTTGACTCTATATTTTTAAAAGGATCTCTTACAAACTGAAAGCCTGCTAATCGCCAGTAAAAGTGACGTGTTTGGTAGAGGTCAAAACTAGATGTAAGGTTATTATTATCTGCAGTTGTTCTGTTTGAATCAACATTTGTATATGTCCCAACATAGTCTGCTCTAAAACGTGTCAAGTGAGTACGTCTCTGTGCACTTGCTTTTGAGGTTACAGTTATCTGCTTGCTATTTCCACTCATGACATCTATACCTAGAAAGAGACTTGCCGACCAGTAGTTACTCTCTTTAAGCTCTCCGGATGATATAGAAGCAATGTCCTCAGGGGAAACACTTTTGAGTACTCCATCCTCAAGAAGTATGTAAAACTTACCATCTTTATAACTTAAATTTCCAGTCACTTCATTTGCAGAACTATCAAGTACATCTAGAGGATTAATGTCTAAGGGATTAATCTTAAGAGACTCCATACTCAGGCTTGGGATTTCTCTATTTAAGTTGAGCGTTGCAGTACCTCGTGTCTTTATCTGTTTAACATCATTTGGGTCAAACTTTACTAAATTAAACTCTTCACTATCAAACTCTACCTTTCCTGAGTAAACACCCTTAAACTCACCACGAATCCACTCACCAGACTTCAACTCCATCCAGTCTGATTTTGTATCTTTTGGAATCTTTGCATTTTGTAAAGCCTCTAAAGCAAATAGATTAGATACTACTAGTACAAACAGTAAAACAAAAACCTTTTTCATTCTCTCTCCTTCTTCTATTTTTTACAAAAGTTATTACAGTTCTTTATTTTCGTTCATTCTAAGTTCACCATTAAAAACAACACCTAAAACTTTTATATCTTTTATATGCATAGGTTTTACCTTGAGAGGATTCTCTGCTAAAAGAGTAAAATTCGCTCGTTTTCCTCGTTTTATAGAACCTATCTCTTTTTCTAAGTTCAGTGTTCTCGCTGCGTTTATTGTTATGCCTTGAAGTGCTGTATAGGCATCTATTCTCTGGTCTTGAGAGACTAGAGTATGCTCACTAGTCATACGGTTTACCGCAGTCCAAGCAAGTGTCAGAGGCTCGAGTGGTGCCATACCAAAGTCAGAGTGTAGAGAGAAAGGAATGTTTCTATCTTTAAGTGACTTCATATGTACCATATTTGTAGCTCTCTGTTTTCCTAAACCATGCTCAGAGTACTTATCTGCCAATGCCCAGAGATAGTAAGGGTTTGCTGACGCTTCTATGCCTAACTCCTGCATCTCATCAGCTTGGCTTTCAGTAAAGTAACCAACATGATGCAGTGTTAGTCTATGATCAACTCTTGGGTTGCGTTTCATCATCTCACGAGTAAGATCTATACACATCTGGATCCCTAAGTCTCCATTTGCATGAATGTGAATCTTATAACCCTTGTCCCAGTAGAAGTTCATCTGCTCTTTAAAGAGTGTAAGTGGTGTCATCCACTGTCCCTTAAAGCCATCACTATAACCATCTTTCATCTGCATCGCAAGAGAGTAAATAGCCCCATCAGCATAGAGTTTCACCTCTTTAGGAAGCATGAAAATATTTTGAGTGTCATACTTAGGTGCTTCACTCATCCACTTTTCAGCTTTAATGTTTGACTTTCCATGAGCGCCATAGAGTTGTGTCCCATTGAGAACATTATAGACTTCATAAGGAGGGTTTTTATCCATCTCTTGTTTGAGCATTGGGTACTCCATCTCAAAACTAGATGCTGGAAAACCCTGCTCTGCAATAGTCGTCACACCATTTTTCTTTACAAGTGTCGTCATATCACGAAGACCTTTTTTATATCGAACTGGGTTTAAAAGTTGTGGTGCTATACGAGGGACTAGTGCTAGCCAGCCACCTTCAAAGAAGTGCCCTCTCTCCCATTCAACTTGAGGATTGTTTTTATAATCTTCCTCTTTTACACCCATAAGTTTTATGGCTGCATCATTTAAAAACACCTCATGAAAAGAGCGGTGAATGATTGCGACTGGTTTTGTAGGAGAGATTTTATTTAAAATATCACGACTCAAATCTCCATGCCATAGCTGATGGTATCCCCATATAAATAGAACACTATCCTCTTTGCCATACTTTGCAAGACTCTCTTTAAGACGAGCTATGTAAGCGTCATGACCTTCAACACCTTTTTTAAGACCATCTGGAACATCCCAGTCATGAGGAGCAACGATGTCGCCACCGAGTAAAATAGCGGCTATTGACGGATGTACATGTGGTTCAACAAAACCCGGAAGCATTGTTTTACCTTTGAGATCAACTTCTATAGTCTTTCCCGCAAAGTTATTCACAGCAGAAGCTTTTTTACCAGAATAAATGATTTTTCCATCTTTAACTATAACGGCTTGGACATATGTAGGTTTATCACCATCCATTGTGAGTATATCACCACCATAGTAAAGAGTTTGAGTAAGAGTGTTTTCACTTGAGAGATTTTTTTGTGTAGTTTGAGCTTCAGAGTTTTCTGAACTACACCCAGTTGCTACTATACTTAGAAGTATAGTAGCAAAAATTGAGATGAGTTTTTTCATAGAAGATTTCCTTGTTAAGGTTTATAAATCCCCAAAAGGATTTTTAATAATAAAGTTCGCTTGGATCATCAGAATACTATCTTCACCTATGTTATCGGGAGAGACAATAGTTTTTTGATACTCTGCCATAAGCATTACAGGCATAGGCCCTACTTTAAACATCTTTCCCACTCCAAAGGCTACAGGAAGAGTAAGTTTGTTATCTTTCTCTGCATTCCAGTTGTATGTAATATGTGGACTTGCACGAAGTTGCCATGCATCAGGAAGGTGGTAAATTATGAAATATTGAATATCTGTATGATTAGCATATTGCTGTGTATCTGAATTAAAATCACTATCACCTGCTACACCCCACCAGTGCTGCATATGTGCACCTACCATCCAATCTTCATTTGCCCACAAAGCTAAAGCTGTTGGTCCTACTTGGTACTGGTGAGAAGCGACTATATCATGCTGTGATGTTGGGAAAATAAATGTCGCACCTGCACCATAAGACCATCCCTTCGTACGAGCCACACCAATACCCATAGGTAAAATAAGATCCCCGAGTTTCGCTTGTCTATCTGTTCCATGAACAAGTGGGCGAGAGGGTGTTCCTCCAGAGACTGTAATCTTTGTTGGAGCATCTATGTAGGTAATAACAGGACGAGCAAACGCAGTCATACCATTATCTAAAGGGACGGGAAGAACAGGTTGAAAAAGGGTAGTATTTATATGATCACTACCATCTACAAGGTCACCTGTTACTTTTGTATAGTTATTTTGAAAAGAGAGATTCCAAATCTGAGCTAATGGATTAGAGATCTCTTTAGAGAGTTCCTCCATACTTTTCTCTTGAGCAACGAGACTTAAGGGTAACAGTAAACACATCCCCATACCAATAATTTTACTAAAGCTTTTCATATGTTAATCCTTTTCTTATTAATGTTACAACAGTATATATGTTGTTTGTCGTCAAAGTGTCGTATATCACATTTAACATAATAATTAATTAACATTTAAAAATAACTTAACTAGATACTATCATTTACCTCAACTTGAACTTTTACTTCAACACTTAAATCATTAGCAGATGTATAGACATCAAAAGTTTTTCCACCCTCTGTAACAGTAGAACCACCATAAGCATTTGTAGCATCATTTTTCACCCAGTTATCACCTGCATCAAAGTCTACACTATCTGCACTATCACCGAAGATTGTTAGAGACTCATTTGCATCTGTAATCGCGACAACATCACTCAGCGATAAATTTGTCACAGTGTGATTTCCAACAACTTCAAAGTCTATTACTTCTATATTTTTTACTTTTGTAAAGTCAACTTCTACAGTATCAAAAACGATGAGTCTATCACTACCTGTATGTCCATCTATATTTTTTGTATCGTTATAACCGAGTGTATCATCCCCTAGTGTTGGAGAGAGAAGAGCATCTCCAACCAAACCACCATTTATTGTTATATTAGCTCCCTTAGCACTCTCATAAACATTTGTAGCACCTACTTGTGCCCATACATCGTCTGCATCATCTGTACTATTTGCAAGTGCTACACTATCTCCACTATCTGCGTTTATAGTAAGTGCATTATTTGTATCTGTCATCGCTTCTACATCTGTAGCACTCAAGTTAACATTATGATCACCGTGCTGTGTTAAGTCTAAAACTTCTATATTCTTTGTTAAGCTGTCATCATAAAGTGTAAAGTCTATACTCTCTTCTGCCCAGTCATACCCAAACACTAAAGTATCACTTCCGCTCAAGCCATCATTACCTTTATCTCTATCAAAGAGAAGTGTGTCATCTCCTGTCGTTCCATCTTGCTGGGAAATACTTACATTAAAAGTAGCTGTCGCTGGAGTCGCGAATCTATCAAAGTTAGACAACTCTTCTGCTACAACTGTTGCTGTAACACTCCCTACAAAATCATTTTGCATAAAAGTTAGTTTTGAGAGATTTGTATAATTAATTGTTGGATGAGCTATTGTGTATGTATCACTCGCTTTATCATAAGTTACAAAACCTTTATCTATCTCCACACCATCGAGTTTAAATACAGCATCTTGATGTAATCCTTGCAGTGTCACAATAAGTCTTTCTGAAAAGTCAGTATCTATAACAGTTGCATTAAAATTAAGAGCTATATCACTACCCTCTACACCACTTGCATTTGCAGGAGCTATACTTACATCATCTGCAACCGCATTAATAGTAAGTCTTACAGGTTTTGTATCAAAAACTGTTACACCCATATCATCAACACCAATTTTTATGCTTATTGTATTTACTCTCTCCCAATTTGGTGATGGTAGAGAACTAACACCTCCAATATTTTCAGGTGGGAGTAACCATACCTTAGGAGGAGTTCCACCTGTAATAGGGATGTTAAAAGAGACTAGTCCTCCAGCACTGACACCTACAACGGAAGCTGCGTTTTCATGATTATCGCCATAAAAAATAAGATATCCATTTGGGACACCTTCTATGACTAAACTAGAAGCTGTCTCGGTTGGATCGACAAGTGCTCCAAGATTATTAAAAGAAGCCCCACTATCACTTGTTAGTTCTATATAAGTATCTTCATCACCTACTATTTCTCCATACCCTAGGTCTAATCCATCTGCTACGGGGTTAACATAAAAATCTACTAAACCTTTTTGTATCGATGGGTTATCTGAACCTTTTTCTTGCACTTCTGCTGAAAACTCCAAACGTACATCTCCAGCTAAGTATTTACCTCTCTCGCTACCACTTCCATCATCTCTAAAGTCATATAACTCAAAAACAAGAGTATTTCTATTTTCTTGTGTAACTTGAATACTCTCACCTACTCTCAAGTCGGATGTAACAGTGATACCATTTTCATCTTTATAGGTAATTTTTCCATCCATACTCTCGCCAGCACTATTGAGTACACTTTTATTTGTTACAGTTACTAATCCAGCTATAACAACCGTTCCATACGGAGAGTCCACCGAAGATATATGTATATCTGTAATAGCCACCTTCCCATCTTCTAAGGCTTCTACTGTTGTACTTCCATCTGAATCAGTAAAAATTAGAGTCTCATTAAGATCAAAATCATCTGTAACAGGTTTTACATAACCAAGATAATCTAAACTTACAGTATCACTAAATCCATCAGTTGCATAGGTCGTTAGTGTAGTTGTAAATGTTAATGGACCCTCATCAAAGAAGGACTGAGAATCTCCAGCTGCAGTATCATGGTTTTCATTATAGTCTTGATCGGGTGTAAGTATAAGTGTATCAAGAGCAGCTGTAATTGCGGCTGCTCCTCCTGATCCATGATATGTCCAAAAAGTTGTACCGCCATGAGAATCTTCTCTCCATCCATCTACACTACAGTTTGCAAGCCCCTCTACAGTAATAGAAAAAAGGTTTGAGCTAACAGCTGTACCGTCTGCTATACCAGCTACTCCATTAAATGTTTTTCCTGCATTATCACCAACTTTAGCTGCATCTATTTCAAAGTTTACTAAGTCACTTAATTTGACAGAGGTATCTTCAACTAAGACATTCTCTTTTCCATCTGTATTCCACTCTAATATATCCATAGGAATTTTTGTAGTTGTTGATGGATTATATGCTGTATCATCTAGATGTAAATTTACACTATCTGTGACAGAAGCTGCTGATCCATCTTTGTTTATAAAAGTAATAGTAATATCTCCACCTACTTTATGAGCATCATATCCACTATCTCCATATGCGATAGCTCCATCTATATTAAGTCTAAAATTGTAGGAGACACCATCAGCATCTATAACCATAGGCTGTCCACTAATATCTGTTGGATTATCTATATACCATATACCTGTATACTCTCCAGGATTATTTGGATCTTCTATATCTCCAGCATAGTAACCACCATCTACTCCTATTCCCTTAGGTACACCATCTATACGAATACTCACTATCTCTTCTGAGCCATCATCATCTATGCTGTTTGGTATTACATATGAACTATCATCAATATTTACTTCACTCGACATATCCACACCATCAATATCTATAGATACTTTTATCTGTGTATCAGTGAGCACTTTCACACTCATGTCGTTATTAAACCCGTCTCCATTTACATCTAAAGTAACATCAGAAATATCATTATCAGAATTATTATCGTGAATAGCAATAGAGAGTGCTTCTATGTCATCAGTCACAGCAAAAAGGTTTGTTGAGTATGTTGTGTCTATTCGGTCACTTACATTAGCAATAATTTGACCACCAATATCAATATAATCTATAAAAGTTGTCTTAATGGCTATATTAGTATCTAAAGAGTCCCCTATATCTGCCTTGTATTGAATATATATATTTTTAAAAGTATCATTTTGAAAATGGTAATAGTCATCTGCACCTATCGTTTCTATGCTTATGTCTGCTTCAGACGAGACTAAACTCGCATTTACTTCGTTATAATCATTTACACTATCACCATTTCCATCATAGAAAATTTTAAACTCTTTCCCCGTAACATCATCAACTTTTATCCATAACTCATGTATACTTTCAGGATTTCCATTGTTATCAGGAAGTGTTGCAGCAAAACCAACATAAGTACTCTCAAACACATCTTCATTAATATCTAGAGATTCAAGGGGAATACTACTTAAATCCTCAGCCACTGGTGTTACAAGAACTTTAATATCTTGTGCACTATTTTCTCTAGAGTTTCCTGCATTTTCTGTCGAAATAAACTTAATGTCAAAATCAACCTCACCACTAAAATGTTTAGGAGTTCGTATTACTACATCACCTGCTTTTAACTCAGCTAATGTAAATGTCCAGGTTCGACTAGAGTCTATACCACCAATAAGTGTTGCACCACTAACATCAAAATCTGCAGCTAAATTTGTTAATGTAACTGTTACATTTTCACTCGCCTCACTTGCATCTGAGCGTGGCGAGTTTTGAAGTTGATTTGAAAAAATATTATCATATGAGTCTATACCATTTGCATCTATAAAAACATCTCGTAATTCTATATTTGCCCCTATACCAGAGGAGTAAGAGTCCTCTTTTACAACTAGATTATATACTCCACTACCATCAAGTTTTTCATCTACACTAAACTTGTCTTGACTACTAGCAGATGCATCAGCAGTAACATCAAAAGTTCGAAGCTCAGTAAAAACCACTTGATCTGCAATATCTGCGATATTTATTACAATATCTTGAAGTATAGAGAGAGGACCTTCAACCTCTACAACTGTTCCATCTGCAAGTATTGCACTATCTACTGTTTGGGACTGAACAACAAGAGTTATATCTTTATCTGAATTGTGCGGCGGTATAATTTTTGGAGTAATACTAGAGCTATAATCTTCCAGTTGTACTTTATATGTTCCATTATCATAACGAATAATTTCAATACCATCTGCTTTAAAATCATCTGCACTATTTGCATAAATAATATGCCCCTTATAGTAAAGTGCTGCATCTTCAGGAATTTCATCTAAAAAAACTCTGAATTTTTCACTACCATCACTATCGAGTGAACTAATAGTTGCATTTATACTAATTCCATTTTGGGCTGTAGTATCTGTGATAAGTCCTATAGACATGCGACCATCATCCTCATCACCAATACTTTGAGAGATATTTACATTTGGATTATCATCAATAACAGGATTAACATTTATTGCTAATACAACAGAGTGTGAATCTTCTATAGATGCTTTTACCCCTGTATCTTCATCACTATCTTGACTTTGCAAAATCATATCTACTTCAAAAGTTCCAGCATAATCAAAAGGCGGTTTTATCTGTACAGTATCTAAAAAAGCAAGTGGTACTTTAGCCTCTTGAGTTGCAGAAAAGTTTATCTCAATATCTTGGGAACCATCGTTGTACTTTATGATTGCATTATCCAAAGAGACTACATTGAAGCTTTCATCTATACCTCTAAGGTTTGTAAAAATAATAAAGTTTTCTTCAGAACTATCCTCATTTGAACCAAAAAGAGCAAAAGATGGATCAGCTCTATTTAGATCAAAAAAAGTATCTTCCTCTGCATGGTAAGAAGCATAATAGTGATTTGTGTTTAGTGCTATATCTATCCCTTTTGGATCGGCACTATCGCTTCTATCATTTTCAGTTACTGCTAAAACTTTTACATTTATATCTACGGGGGTTGTTATTTGAACATCTGTATCGGATGAGCCATCATCATCAAAATCTTTTAGTTCCATACTCACTTTAAGAGTAATATCTTTTGAACTATGTGCAGGTGGTAGTATTTGGTAACCTTCTACTTCACTCAAATCTCCATTTTTTATCTTAATCTCAAGACTTCCTATCGACCCACTACTGTTTCCATGTACAAGTTTTCCACTCGCATCATAAATCTTGGTTCCATCAGGGATACCTTCTATTGTTACCTTGGTTACTTTTTCTAAAGGAGTGTCTTGATTATCAAAAACAAGATTAAGGGCTATGAGTTCATCTTCATTACCACTTGCACCACTTGTTGCTACAGTAATATCATTCGCCAAAGGTGTCACATCTACATTTATAAAGTCAGTTGCACTTTTTACTACATCTGTTGCAGGAGAAGAATCACTATCTCTGTCATGCACATTGACTGTCACTTGTAAATTTGTAATATCACTACTATCATTTATAGGTGTCATTATATAAATAGGAGGAATATTTGTAGGGTCTGTCACAGTTATATTAAAACCTCCACTTGCATCACTTCCTATAGTTCTATCACTTAAATCTGCTGGTGTTCCTTGGTAATAGAGTGTTCCAGGAGGGAGAGAAGTAGCATCGAAGACAACTTCATATACCTCTGAGCCATCGGTATCTTTTGTGGGTGTAATAGTAATTTTATCATCTACTCGTATCCAGTGATCTTCATCTCCTGTAGCATCAAGTGTTGTAATTGCAACTCCATCATCTGTTTTAGCATGAACATCTACATTGACAGTAGTGACACTCTCTTTTCCAGCTACCCCTGTAAGAACAATAGCATTTTCATTAACCTCATAAGATGTAACTTTAGTAGTCACTGTGAAGTTATCTCCACTATCTTCTGGTGGTAGTATTTTGAGTGTCTCAAACTCGGATTTTGTAATGCTTATGTCACCTGTAACACCAAAAATGTGATCTATCTTTCCATCTCCATTCTCATCTAAATCTTTTATAATAATTTTTAAAACACCACCCTTACTACTCCAGAGTTCATTTCCATTTACATCAAGAATTTTTGCGCCACTTGGAATACCATGCAGTTCTATAGCACCTAATCGCTCAGGATTATCTCCTTTTGTAGAGTTTGGAGATGTATCTGTCTCATTTGTATCAGTATTATCTTTGACTATTGGAGCATTAAGACCAAGTGCAATAGCTATATCTTCATCAGTTTCAATGGTACCACTATCTACACTCAGTGTCGGAGCATCAGAGATTGGTCTTACTGTAACATTTACATTTACAGAGTATGAAACACCCCCAACAACATAACCGAGTACTATGCCATTGTCAACCCCACTATAATCTCCTGTAGGAGTATATGTGAAAAGATTTGTTGCATCATTAAAACTAATGACACCATGTGTAGTAGTCACATCTGCTTGTGGTTCTATATCGTCAGCTGTGACACCAAAGCTCACACTTCCATCTTCATTCACACTTAGCTGTTTATCGCTTGAGCCAACATCATCTGTCACAACAACATCAAAGTCACTCCCTACACTATCTCCATCAAAATCAACTACATTAAATGGAATATTTATTGTTTTTGTTCCACCTGAAGTTGTATGATAGATGGCGTTTAGGAGTGTAAACTCATAAGAGGCAGTAGTGAGTGTCGGATCTTTTATCTCTACACTAAAGTGTGCAACTCCATTAAAAGAGGCCGTTAATGTATGTCCTGCATTTGAGAGTGCATATGTGAGTTCATTTCCTAAACTTGCCTCTATATTTTGTGACTCTAAGGCAGCTATAGTGGCGTTTGTAAAAATAGTATCTATACTATCTGCTTCTTGAAGTGGTGCAAGTGAACCCGTTGTAATAGTTTTACTCACATCTGTAGCACTTCCATAAGGGAGACCAGACTCATCTACAGCACCATCAGTTGGTGTGCCAATACTTGGAATATCATCAGTTACAGTTATTGTCAATGGTCCCTTCACTGCATCCCCATCAATATCTGTACCCTCAAACTCTAACACAATATCTTTTGTATTCTCTCCAGCAGCATTATCGTGATCTATTTGACCTTTAAGCTCAAAACTAAAACCGGTATCTGTAAGGTTAGTTGGATCCGTGATAGTGGCTACAAAAATCTCTTTACTTCCCGCTTTTGCTGTTAAAGTATAGCCATCTCCCGAGAGTGTATAGTTTATAGCAACACCATCTGAGCTAAGAGTTCCAGAGTTTGTAGTTATAAACTTCACATCTATAGGGTCTGATCCAGTTGTGACATTTAAAGAGCCATTGACTATACTACTTGGAATATCAGGAGAACTTCCACTAGCTAAATCATCTTCATCTACACTAGCACCGCCACCTTGAACGGTAGGGTTAGTACCATCTGTAACATGAATTATCTGAGAAGCTTCTGCAGATATATCTGTGTCATAATCTTTTAAAGCATAGAGAAAACTTCCCTGTGTTGAGTCATTATCACTTCCATCTCCCACATAAGTATCTCCCTGCACCGCATCATCATGGTCTACATAAGCATGAGCTACAAAACTCCAATCTCCATTCTTACTTATAGTAAGTGCACCAGTTGGAGTATCGACACTAAAACTATCTGCGGCAGAGAACCAAAGAATCTGTGTAGCACCTGACGTATCTGTGTACTTAAAGTAAGCAAGCTGTGCACCATCGGCACCCTCTACATCGTTTGCAATAACATTCCCTGTAAGTGGTGTAAAATCTCCCTCGACAACACTCCGAGAGCTATCATCGTGAGCAAAAGGAGTATCATCAACTACATTAACTGTAAGATTTCCTTTAACAACATCTTCTGTACTCCCCTGCTCTTTATATCGAAATGGTACGACAATATCTAAATTATCTAGTTTTCCACCAGAACTATTAAGATGGTCTAAAACAGCTTTAAGTTCAAAGTCATAAGAGGAGCCTCCGCTAGCTTGATTAAGAGTAATAACAAATACTTCTGTAGCCCCTGCATTTGCTGTAAGTACTTGATTTGAAGTAGAAAAACTATATGTCAAATCGACACCGTGAGAACGGAGTCCATTTAGAGCATTTTGAACCTCAGTCACATCAAAATAGACACTCTCAACATCATCAACACCCTTAGCAATACCCAAATCTCCATGAGCAATAAGTGTCTCTTTTGAAGTGTCTCCCCCGTTTGGTAGGTCATCTTCATTCACACTTGTTGTAGGTCCATCTGTAATGGAGCCTATTGTATCACCTACATTCAAAGTTAAAGTAGAAGTTGATGTATCATTATTATCATCTTTAGTAGTATAATTAATGATATCTGGAAGTATTGCAGTTGCTGTATCTCCATCTGCTGGATGATTCTCTTGATGATCTGAGAAGTACTCATAACTACCATCTATATTAAGGGTTAAACGACCATACTGAGTATCTGCTTCTATTCCAACTGAGCCTGTCTGTAGAGCTCCAGCCTCATTTTTATAAGTAAATGATGTTACTTGAGCATTAACACCCAGTTCATCATTTGTAAGTACATTTCCGGTTACTTGATTACCACCCTCAAGAAGAGTATTTACATCTGGGTTTGCATCTACATCATCAATAATTGTATTTGTAACACTACTAGCATTTGGATTTGCCCCAATAGACTCAAAATTTGTATCATTAATGCTATCTATAGTAATAGTAAAATCTTCACTCCCCTCTATCTCTTTGTCATTAATAGTAGGAATAATAAAACGCTCGTAATTTGAACCTGCACTAATAATCACCTTTGTTTTTCCAACATAATCTTGTCCATCAAGAGCAACACCACTGTAACTTAGAGTCACTTCAATATCAGACTTCACATCAGAAGCATTTTGATTTACTGAGATAAAAAAGCTATTTGAAATATCTCCCTCTCGTATAGTCTGGTCACTTCGTATGGATACTAATGCTTCATCCGGTGTTACTTCATCAGTAATAGTTCCTGTAACAATACCAAGAGTAAAGGGGAGTAGTGCTTCAAAAAAGTTACTATCATCACTAACACTATTAACAGCAAGTTTATAAGACTCGCTCCCCTCTGCTAAGAAATCATCTGCTACAATATTTGAAAAAGTGTAAGAGCTTCCACCATCTCCAGTAATAACGACTTGTGTCTGTTTTGTCTGAAAGTCTGCATCTTCAGTAGTATCTGAGAAGTATCTCAGATTTACTGTCACCTGCTTACCACTATCTAAATTTACAGTAGTACCATCTGCTATTTTAAACTCCAAAGTATGTGTTAAAGCTGCACCATCAACCTCATCTACTGAAGCATCTTGAGTAATGTGAAGGTAGACAGGGGTAAGAGAACCTTCATTAATAGTAGTCGTTACTTTTGTAGGGTCATAAACGACTGTCTCATAATCACTACTGCTACTATATGTTCCATCTACAAGTGTTATCTCAAAACTCTCTGCATCATCAGTTATAGCATCGTTAAGTGCTGTTACACTAAAGGTTGTGTTGAGTGTCACTGTCGTAAGGGTATCTACATAGTCAATTCCAGCAGTCGCACTAACATCAGTATAGTTGATATCTACCGTTCCAGATGCAAGAGCACCATTAATATCCAGAACCTCTAAGCCATTTTTGTCAAGCATTATTACTTTGTAATAAGCATTAAACCCTTCATCCATACTGTTTTGTGTTGTATCGCTAAGTGCTACACCTAGCTCATCTACTGCGATAATTTTCAGTGTAACACTATCTACATCTACCTCATCAGTAGTTGCATTTGTATTATCATTAAGAGTAGCAGTTGCTGTAGCAGTACCAAGAGTAACAAGAGGTGTTGCAGGGGCTATGGTAACATTAAATACTTCACTATCATCTGCAAAGTAGTCATCTAAAAGAGGAATCTGTATAGTTGTAAATGTATCACCTGCAAGAATAGTTCCTGTTCCATTTGTTAATGCAGCATAATCTTTCCCTGCCACTGCACTACCATCACTTGTAGTAAACACAAACTCTATATCTTCCGTAGCAGTTTTAGCATTAGAAATATTTACAGTAAAAATAGCATTTCCATCCTCTTGTATAGAGATGTCTGTTATACTTATTTCAGGAATATCGCTTGTGTCTATAATTTTTGTTTCTACGCTACTTGTTCCATAGTTTACAGCTTCATAAACATCTGCCTCATAACCAGTAATAGAGAGAGTGTAAAGCTCTTTCCCTTCATATACATCATCATCTGCAGTATCAATAACAAATGTTGCACTTGTATCTCCTGCTAAAATAGTTACACTCTGCGTTTTAGGATTTGTAGTAAAATCGAAATCTCCATCAGATGTTGTACTATTTGTAAGGGCTACCTCTACAGTAAAATCTTTTTCAGCTATATGATTCACACTTAATGTATAAGTTGCACTCTCACTCTCATTTATTTTAGCTGGTCCACTTATCTCTAAAATAACAGCATCAGTATCATCAACTATAGTAGTTGTAACAGGAGAGATATCATGTGTTATATGTTCATAGAGTGCTTTTTGAGAGTATGAGCTATTATCTGCAAGTGCTACTGTAAAAAATTCATTTGGATTCTCTTTAAAAAAGTCATCTATTGTTGCAATAGAAAAAGGAGTATTAATAGTAACATTTGTAACAGTCGAGTTATAGTCAACATCTTTTGTGGCAGTATCACTCCCTCCAGTTGTGTAGACTACATCAACTGTTCCAGTTGCAGCAGTAAGTCGTGTTACACCATCTGGAGCAATTAAAACTACCTTATAAAATGCAACCTGTCCCTCTATCGTACTATTATCACCTACTTCATTATAGTTACTATCAAGTCCTATAAGTTTAAGTGTTACACCTTCATGATTTGACTCAACATTATCTATAGTGTAAGGGTCATTACTCGAGTCATCATTTATGGTTGCACTACCAACTGCATCTAAAATAACTCCAGCAGAATTAACATTAGTAATTTTCAGATCAAAACTCTCAGCATCATCTGCACTATAGTCATCTAATAAAGCTACACTTATAGTAGCTGTAGTATCTCCTGCTACTATAGTTGCAGTACCACTTACATAGGTGTAGTCACTGCCATCTTTTGCACTTCCATCAAGTGTCGCATACTCAAATGTCACATCTCTAGTACTAGTAGTATTCATAGTTATAGTAAAAACAACTTGAAGGTTACCACCTACACCATCTTCAACTACAGTAACATCTCCTACACTAAGCTCTGGATCATTAAACCCATTAATAGTAATAATTAAGTCGGCATTATCAGTTGATCCATCACTATCAACTAAAGTATAAGAGAGCGTATCTGTAAGTGTTTCTCCATTATTTAAAGCATTAACAAGAGGATTATCATTATCAAGTGTATAGGTATAACTTCCATCTGAGGAAAAAGTAACTTCTCCATACTGTCCTTTAATTGTATCAGCAACTATAGGAGTAGTAGTCTGATCAGCACCACCTTCATCTAAGCCAATAGCATCACTATCACTATAGACATTACCACTTACCTGTACTATGTCAGAGCTATCCTCTGTTACACTATTTATGTTATCAAAAGCTACTGGTTTATCATCTATAATAGTGACTATTAATGTGTCTGAAACTTTTGCATCATTATTATCAGTTATGGTTACTTTCACTTCATCAGTTGTGGAGACATTCTGGTCTGTGTTTGATTTTAATTCGTAGGTATACTCTAGTTTACCAATAATTAATCCCGGATCAATCGGATTTGCTCGTGTAGTAAAGTTTGTAAAAACAATCTCTCCATATGCTGTTTGAAGTGTGTAATTTGTCCCAGAACTTAATGCATTTAAATCTGCAGTAGTAAGAGTAAGTGAAGTTAGAGAAGAAGTAAACACAACATTATTAAAACCATCACCTGCCATAGCTTCAATATATCCACTCATAAACTCACTACTACTCGTACCATCTGTTCCATATAGATCTAAAGCAGACTCATATACATTTCCAGTTACTATATAAAAAACTGGTGTATTTGTATTTCCCTCAATAGTTATGTTTAGACTATTTGTCGAAGTATCTCCATCGCCATCCATAATAGTATAACGATAAGAATCAACTATACTTTCACCATCTTTAAGTGCTTGTACTGCTATGTTACTATTATCTAGTGTATAAGTATATGTTCCATCACTATTAAGCAATAACTCACCATATTGTCCATATAAATTTGTTCCAATAACACCACCATCAACTGCTATTACAGGTGTTAAAATAGTAGAATCATCTGCTCCAATATGGTCATTTATAAATACATTTCCTATAACTTCAAGTGTAGTAGTTCCCTCTTTTATACTATTGGTATCTTGCTCAGATGTTGGTCCATCATCTATTACATTAACTTTTATAAATCCATTTATCTCTTGACCTGCAATATCTACTACTTTTATATTTAAACTATCAATAAATAGATCGCTTCGAACTTCATGTGTATATGACCCACTTGTTTCGTATGTGTAAGTCAAAGTCTGAATATCTTGGTTTTTTGAGTAACTCTCAAAAGTAATAATACCTGCATTCATCGTAATAGAAAAAGGTGTAAAATTTTCTAAGTCATCTCTACTGAGTGTAACATCACCTATTATTAAAGTTGAAAGTCCTGACTTTGCTTGAAAACTAAATGTATTTGTTACACTATTCACTCCAGATGGTTCAAAGTTATCATAGTAGTTATCTTCAACAGTAACCATACTTGTAGTCAATTCTGGAACAGGATTAAATATAGAATTTGAGTCTGATATATCATTTGTAATCAAGTCATCTTCTGTAGCAGTATTGAGAAGTGATGCTTCTACATTTATTACATCTCCAGTTCGTGATAAGAAAACTTCTTGAAAGCCAATAGCTTCAATCTGTGTAGGTTGTGATAAAGAGGAGTCTGATGATATTTTTACTGTCTGTTGTATTTGTAGCTCTTGTTGTTGAAAAGCCAACTCTGTTTCTTTAGTAACACTACCAAAGATACCTGCTTGAAACTCATCTAATCCAAAGAGTATAAGTTTATCATTTGTTTGTGGTGATTCTAAGACTATTCTATCATCAGCACTAACACCATAAACACTCTCTCCCTCATAAACTTTATCACCAACTTTTAAACGACGGACATTTCCATCTTTATCTTTAGCAAAGTACTTTCCATCTACATCTATTACTATTCCAACAACTTTCATCATAAACTCCTCTTAGTGCTCACTAAAACTATACTGCTTAGTTTTAAGTATGGGTTTTAAAATATAATCTAGTACAGTTTTCTTACCGGTAATTATGTCAACATCAACTGTCATACCGGGTATAATTTTCAACTCTTTATTATTACGCTCTAGGTAACTTTTATCTGTCTTTATTCGGACTTTAAAGTACGTCACATCTTTTTCATCTTTAATACTATCAGCACTTATACTTTCTACTTTACCATCAAGTGAACCAAAAATAGCAAAATCATAAGCAGAAAACTTCACTTTTGCACTCTGTCCTACATATATAAAAGCTATATCTGAAGGTTTTATTTTCACTTCTATTAGCAGTGATTTTTCTGTTGGTACTATCTCAACTAAATCGGCACCCGGACGGATAACTCCACCGACAGTATGCACAAAAAGTTTCTGTACGATTCCATTTATGGGAGCACGAACAATAGTTCTGTCAATCTGGTCAGATAATGCTTCATCATTGTTAAGTGTTGACTTATACTTTGCAAGCACTTCACTTAACTCTTTTTTTGCCTTTATTTGATGCTCATACTCTATACTATGGAGTTTTTCCTTCACTTCTTCTATCGCAGATTTCAGTCGAGGAAGTGAGAGTCTTACACCTTCATACTCTTTAACTATAGAGTTCTTCTCGCGTTTTAACTTTAAAAAGTCATATTGGGGTTTAATTCCCTTTTTCACAAGCGGTTCTATTATTGATATCTCTTCATCTATTAGTCTTATATCTTCTTTTAAGAGTTCAAGTCTTTTGATGGACTCTTGTTCCTCTTGTTTCTTTTGATAAAGCTGCTCTTGTACTATTTTTTCATTTGTATGTAACTGCTGCATATTTGACTCATATAGGCTTACTTCATGAGAGATAATTTCAGGCATTTTACTTTTGAGTGCATCACTTACTATAAGTTTTATATTCTGAGCCTCTGCATTTAGTCTTAATATTTTTGCTTCTAAAGAGTATGAAGATACTTGGTTATTTTCATAAGAGCTTATAGATTTTTGGTTATCTATCTTGAGTAAAACATCACCTTTTTTTACTAAAGCTCCCTCGTATGTAAGGATCTCTTCTACTATTCCACCCTCGAGGTTTTGAATGAGCTGATTATCGCCACGAGGTATAACTTCTCCACTACCACGAGAGATCTCGTCTATACGGGCAAATGCCATCCAAGTTATAAGAAGTACCAAACTCACAGCCCAAAAAATAATCACCATACGGATTTTTTTAGGAGAGTTCTCTATCATAGCAGAGCCAAGAGAGTGCATAAACTCATAATCTTTAGGAGTTAGTTTTGAGTTTTTCAATTATATCCTCCCGTTTTCCATCATGTTCTATTCTACCATTATGTACTACTATCACTCTATCTACGAGGGAGAGTAAGTTCATCTTTTGTGTTACAAGTATCATAGTTTCATTTGATATGTGTGCTTCTAGCTGTTTTATAAAACGCATCTCAGAGAGTGAGTCCATCGCATTTGTTGGTTCATCTAGCAGAACCATTTTAGTCTCATTTAAAAAAGCCCTCGCTATACCGACACTTTGGCGTTGTCCACCCGAGAGCCCCGCTCCTCTCTCACCTATAAGCATCTCATAACCGTGAGGATGCTCTTTTACAAACTCATCTACGCCTGAGAGTCTTGCAGCCTTTAACATGGCATCGTCAGTGGCATGAGGGAACTTTGCTTTTATGTTTGTTTTTACACTTCCATTAAAAAGGTGTATATCTTGAGGTACATAAGAGATATGAGAACGTAGATCTGCTGGGTCTATCTGAGAGATATCAATATCATCTATTAAAATTGAGCCTTTTGTTGGTGAGTAGAGTCCTAAAATCAACTTCTCTATAGTACTTTTACCACTCCCAATACGACCAATAATGGCAACTTTTTCACCTTCATATATGGTAAAGCTAACATCATCTAAAGCTACTTTGCCCTCTTCTTCATAAGAGAAACTTACATTGCGAAACTCTATCTTGCCATCATACTTAAGTCTCTGTATAAACTCTTTTGCTTGTGGTCGCTCACTAGGCTGAGAGATAATGTTATTTACCACTTCATAAGCAGACTTTGCATCTGAGTAGTTTGTTATTAGAGCTGCTGCTTGTCCCATAGGAGCAATAGTTCTTGATGTTAATATGACTACAGCGATTAAAGCTCCCATAGTAAGCTCAAAATCATTTATGAGAAATACTCCATAAAAGACAACAAATACAGTATTTAGCTGAACAAAAAAGCTCGTCATAGAAGGTATAGAAGCACTTAGTAAACGCGATTTGAGACCTTTTTTAGCTATCTCGCCTGTTGCTTCTTCATAGTCAAACTGTACACTAGAGTGAAGGTTGTGCGTTTTTATAGTCTCTATATTTTGCAATGATTCAACTATGACACTACTTTTTTTTGCACTTACTTCATGTGTCGCTTCTATACTACGAGCAAGAGGATCTTTAATGAAAAAAGCATACATAAGAATAATGAAAATAGTAATAATCGGGATGATGACAATAGAGCCACCTATAAAATAGATAACACCAAGGAAAAGAATAGCAAAAGGCATATCAACAAGAGCAGTCATTGTTGCATTTGTTAAAAAGGAGCGAACTGAGTCAAAGTCTTTAAGATTACTAGCAAATGAACCTACAGACTTTGGATGTGAAGCCATTTTCAGATCAAGTACTTTCTCAAAAATAATTGAACTCATAATAATATCACTCTTTTTAGCAGCAATCTCTAGCAGATATGTACGTCCATACTTTAAAAATATATCTATTATGTAAGCTAAAACGACACCAATAGTAAATACAAAGAGTGTCTCTTTTGCATTATTAGGAATAACACGGTCATAAACATTCATGGTAAAAAGAGGAGTAGCTAAAACAAAAAGGTTTACTAAAACAGAAGCGAGCAAAACATCTTTATATATCGGTGCAGAGAGTTTTAGAGTATCAAAAAACCAGTGTTTACTATGTGTCTGCACTCTATGTGTATCTTTTTTGTACTCATACTCGCGTTTGAGTAAGAAATGAAAGCCCAGATAAACTTCTTGAAGTTTATCTACCTCTACCCACTCTTGATTCTCTTCATCAGATGCATATATAATTTTCACACTCTTTCTATCTTCTGAAAATGATTCTAAAATACATGAGTTATTTTGAGAAAGTAGTAAAATACAAGGAAGATGAAGATCTATTATTTCTTCTAAATCTTTTTTTGCTAAAGTCGTTTTTAACCCTGCGCTTGCTGCTGCTCGAGAAAAAAGAGATTTTGAACTACTTTTTGAGAAAAGTTCAAAGTCATTATCTACTTTAGACTTAGGTAGCCCTGCACTCAAAGACTCTACACTATATGGCTTTGTATAAAGTTTTGTATAGAGTGAAAGAGAGTGTAAAAGGGACATACCTTACTCCTGTAAACCTCTAGCTCTAGGCTTCAGTTTTCTCGCTACTGGTTTTTCTTCGGGAAGTGTTAGTTCTACTTCTGTTCGACGATTTTTATGACGATTAAATGGGTTAATATTTTCAAATAGTGGTTCACTTTCACCACGCCCTTCAAAACTTATTCGTGTAGTATCTATTCCATCTTCTATAATCATATTCTTTACAACTTGAGCTCTTCTAATTGAGAGTTTTTTATTATAAGAAGCTTTTCCTACACTATCGGTATGACCTATAATATTTGCATGATAAGCAGGATACTTATTCATAAAAGTAGAAAGTTTTTTTACATCATCTAATGACTTTTTATCTGAAATAGTTGCTTTATCAAAATCAAACTTTAAATCCAGAGAGAGAATTAATGGACATCCGTTAACATCAACTTTTGAACCTAATGGTGTTTGAGGGCAGTAGTCATTTGAATCTGTTACACCATCACCATCTGTATCTGGATCACTTATATCTTTTACATATATTGCTACATCAACACGGTTATTAAGATCTCTACCATCAGAAAACTCTTCAGTATAGAGATTATCTTTTCCAACTCTATTTTCTCTATAAATCACTTCACTAGATATATTACTATCAAGCATTTTTTCATAAACTATCTCTATAAAATTAAGAGCTTCTTCACTTGCACTTTCTGGATTTAAATTATCACGTTGTGCAATACTTTGAAAAAAGTTTGTATATCCTGTTTCAAGAGTAACTTCTTCATTTTTATTTTCTACCTTTTGGGTAAAACCTAAAATAGAGACTATAACATTTTTAGACTCATCATCAAGATAACTATGAATATCTTTAGAAATAATATCAAAAACTTTTTGTGAATCTTCGCTTAAACTATTTTCATTAAAGTACAGAGAGTCGTATCTTAAAACTTTATCAAAGTTACCTGTTAAAAAAATATTTGTTTTTTTACTTTTAGCTGGTGCATTTGGCGAGTAGCTATAGTTATATATTCCATCCACATCTGATAGATTTGAATCAACAGACATCTTTGCCTCTTTTTTCTTAACCTTTTCGTAGTTACTTAAGTCTACGCCACCACTCAGTGTTGATGTTTGAATTTCTTGTGCTGTAGCATATATAAAAGTGAATGTAATTAGTGATAAAAGTAATATTTTCATTATTTAACCTCTGTTCTATCAGAAATATAGTTTAACTGTATCTCTGTACGTCTATTTTTAAATCTTCCTTCTGGAGTTGAGTTATCAGCTACAGGCTGTGTTTCACCAACACCAACAGCATTTACACGTGCATCATCAATGCCGTAATCAAGTAATGCTTTCTTCACACCCTCCGCTCTCTCTTGTGAAAGTTTGAGGTTCTCTTCATTTGTACCTACATTATCAGTATGTCCAACTATCATTACATTATAAAGTGGATTCTCTTTTAAGAATCTTGCAAATTGTTCTATTTTTAGTTCTGATTTTTTTGCAACTTTATTTGAGAGTGGCTCAAAGCCGATATCTAAATTTTTAGATTTTGGACAACCATCTTCATTTACTAAGAAACCTAAAGGTGTATTAGGACATAAATCTCTATCGTCTTTAATTCCATCATCATCTTTATCTTCTATAAATTTCACACAACCATATGGCATAACGGTAGAGTTCTCTTCAGAGTTTACACACATATCTTGATCATCAGGAATTCTATCATTATCACTATCTAGATTTACAGGAAGTTCATCTAAAACTGTTTCACTTTCACCTTTAAGACCCACAATATTATAGTAATCTACTTCATCTCCTAAAAGAGCAACAACTAAAACACCCATTGCATCTAAAATTCTATACTTTGCGAAAAGTCTGTCATATTCTGCATTTATTATCTGTGTTTGTGCATTAAAAAAATCATTTTGAGCAGCTAACAAGTCTAATAAAGAGCGTTGTCCCAACTCATACTCTTCTTGGTATAACTCTAAAGTTGAAAATGAGAAACTCTGAAACTTATACAAATCATCTAACTGTACTTTAGTGATTTCATAAGCCGACCACGAAACACCTAGACTATGAATAAGTTCACGTTTCAGTTCACGCTGTTTTTCTATCTCTTGGTTTACTAAAGAGATATTTTTCTGTTTTCTAGAAGCATCTGAACCACCATTGTAAAGGTTATAAGAGACATTGAGCATAACTTCAAATCTATCATCTGGTGTTAAAGCTGTTTGCCAATTATTTGAGTAGTTTTGAGATGCTTCAAGGTCGACTGTGGGATAATAGTTTGCACGAGCTTGTTTATAACGTTTTTGTGCAGACTTGATATTAAAGCGACTTACCATAAGAGAAGGGTTATTTGCTAAAGCAAACTGAAGTGCACGTACTCTTGTTCTTGGGAGTCTTGCAGTAAACTTAGGTTTTACTAATGCTTCAATTGAGACATTCCGACCTAACATTCTGTGAAAATTAAATCTCGCATCTACTAAATTATTTCGATTAGCTGTGAGATTTGATCTTGAGAGTGCTAGAGATGACTGAATCTTATCAAGTTCACTACGGGCAGCTACTCCTGAAACATAAAGTTCATAAACCTTAGAGTAGATAATCTCATTACTTGAAACATTTTCTTTAGATGTACTATAGAGTTCATGTGCACGAAGAAGGTTTATATAAGCTTGTGTTGTTTGCAATGTAATGTCGTCAGTTTTCTCTATGTAGTCATAAGCTGCAGAGACTGTTCTAGCCTTCTCAT
>Ga0256826_1000510_pt1 | contig 23543 bp, 22 predicted proteins | sample CV79metaG_FD_185975 | JGI IMG/M metagenome (GOLD analysis project Ga0256826, IMG submission 185975) | Hydrothermal vent microbial communities from East Pacific Rise, Pacific Ocean - CV79 | ecosystem: Environmental > Aquatic > Marine > Hydrothermal vents | place: Pacific Ocean: East Pacific Rise...
TCGACCCCCTGGTCCCAAACCAGGTACTCTAACCAGACTGAGCTACACCCCGACCTACACAAAAACTAAGAACTTGTCTTAATTAATGAGCCGGAATTATAGTAAATAAATCATTAAATGTCAATAGTATTTGGTAAATTCTTTTATATCTTTTATTTTTTAAGTATAATAAGCCAATCATAAAGGGGATTATCTGTCATGAAAATAGCTAGATTTAGTAGACTCGGATTTATACTAGCCGCAGCAGGAAGTGCTGTTGGACTTGGAAATATATGGAAGTTTCCTTATATCGCTGGAGAGTATGGTGGAGGTGCATTTGTGCTTGTTTATCTTATAACTGTACTTCTTATAGGTTTTTCCATTATGATAGCAGAGATGCTCATCGGTTATCTTGGTCGCAAAGATGGTGTGACATCTTTTGAAGATTTAGCACCTACACATAAAAATTTATGGAAGTTTGGTGGTTTTCAAGGTTTAGCTGGTCTGTTTATTATGATTTTTTACTCTGTAGTTATCGGCTGGATACTTCACTACATTGTTACGTCATTAACCTATCTTCCTAGTAGTGTCAAAGAGGCTGAAGTAACCTTTAATGCTATGCTTCATACCGATATTATGACACAACTTTTTTATCATACGGTATCGTTTATTTGGATTACTTATGTTTTAACAAAAGGTATCAAAGGTGGAATTGAGAAGATGAATATGGTTTTAATGCCAACTCTTATGATTATACTCATAGGAATGTTTATCTATGCTCTCTCTTTACCTGCATTCTCTCAAGCGCTAGATTTCATGTTTACCCCTGATTGGTCAAAGATAAATTCTAATGCTTTTGTAACAGCTGTTGGACATGCTTTTTTTACACTCTCTTTAGGAATGGGAGCTATTATGACCTACTCTGCATCTATGGAAAAGGGTTCAAATCTTGTTCACAATGCTTTTTGGGTTGTCTTCTTAGATACAGCCATAGCGATAGTTGCAGGGCTTATGCTTTTTACCTTTTTGTATCAGTATGGTTCAGGTCCAGCCAAAGGTCCCGGTTTAGTCTTTATCTCTCTTCCTGCTGCTTTTTATGAAATGGGCATAGTAGGTAATATTTTTGCGGTTCTTTTCTTTATAGCCTTGGCGTTTGCAGGGCTTACCTCTTCTGTCTCTCTAGTTGAACCAATGGTACAGTACTTCATAGATAGATTTTCATGGAGTAGATTAAAAGCCTCTATTCTAATGGGTCTTTTCTTCTGGTCTATAGGAATTATTGCACTACTATCAAATATAGATGGCTATAGTGAGATACTTACATGGGGTGGCAAAAGCTTTTTTGATTGGGTTGATTATGTAACGGCTGCAATAATGTTACCAATAGGAGGGCTTATTATGGCTGTTTTTGTTGGTTTTGTACTAGAAAAAGAGCGAGTGGAGGCAGTTCTTAAACCTCAGTTAGGTTTTGCTTTTGATGCTTGGTACTTTTCACTTCGTTACCTTACACCAGTCGCTATGTTTGTAGTTATGCTATCACTAATGGGAGTTTTATAATGAATAAAATAGCCGATAAATGTAAAAAAATACTTCTTGAAGAGAGTATTAATAGTGATTCGAGTATAGATTTTGATGTAAATGGAAAAGTGCATACTATGAGTTTTGAGTATATCATTGACACCTATATGCAAGCTTCTGATGAGTCACAGTTAGTCTTTTTAGCTGCACTTCAAAAAGCGATACAAGTAGATGAAATGGGGGTAGATAAGTTTTTTGAGGGGATGGGACAACTTCTCCTAATGACTCATCTTTCAGAGAAGTTTACAAATCCCAGCGATTAAATCATCAGGTGTAAGTGAGAAATCAGCACCTTTATAGTTTTGTACAAGTTTTGTATGCGCTAAAGAAGCATTTATAGTTGCATCAAGAGGAGCATAACCTTGAGCCAAAAGAGCAGCTATAAGTCCACTTAAAACATCTCCACTCCCTCCTTTTGCTAGTGTAGAAGTTCCATGGGGATTAATAAAAAATTCTTTATTTTTCCCAATAATAACATTTGCACCCTTGAGTAAAAGAGTGGCATTTGGATAGTGCGAACAGAAAAGTTCTACATATTTAAAACGCTCCTTTTGTAACTGAGCGACTGAAATATCTGCAAGTTTGGTCTGTTTAAGAAGTGATACAAACTCTTTAGGATGTGGTGTTAAAATAATCTTTTCTCTTAAGAGTATCTTCTTGACGATCTCCATGTTAAACAGATCAGCATCAACAACAATAGGAAGAGTATGGTTTAAAAGAATATTTAATTCTTTAGTTGTAAATTGATCTCCTAAACCCATACCAATAGCTACAGCTGTTGTATTAGTAGGAAGTTGTTTTGAATACATAATGGTATCTGGCATTTTAATCTCTTTTGAGCCAACAAGAGTTACAAGTCCAACCCCAAAACGAAGAGCAGCTTTGGCACTTAGTCTGCTTGCACCAACTTTTTCCCCACAAACTACAGCTAAATGCCCATAAGTACCTTTATGTGTATCTTTCTTCTGTCTAAAGGGTAGTTTTAAGTCTTCTAAGTCAAGTAAGTTCCAGTTTGATGGTGTCTCATAGACTTTACGAGTGACACCTAAATCTAGAACTACTATTTCACCTACAAACTCTTTGGCATTATCTGTAAACATAGATTTTTTGAGTGCACCCATAGTGAGTGAAACATCAGCAACAAAGATGTTTTCATCGCACTCTCCATTTCGCTTAAGTCCAGAGGGAACATCACAAGCGATTTTAAAAGCATCAAGTTTGTTGATAGTTTGCATAACAGCTTTCTCCTCATAATCTAACTCACCATTAAAACCCGTTCCAAAAACTGCATCTACAACTACATCACACTCATTGAGTTCTATTGTTGTTTTAACACCTACTGTATGAGCTCTTTTCTGCTGGATTTTTGCCATATCTGATTTGAGTTCTTTGACATAAAAGGCATGAACATCATAATCTCCAACGAGAAGACGAGCTAATGCCATACCATCTGCACCGTTGTTACCACTTCCACATACAAGAATGATTTTTGAGTTAGCTGGAAAGTTAGCACGAATATAATCAGCCATACCATCAGCAGCATGTTCCATTAAAATATCTTCACTTAAAGAGAACTCTTCATAACAGCGTTTATCGAGTGAACCCACTTCATCAAAAAGTTTCTGCATACCAATCTCCTTTTCTTTGAATAAATTTTATCATAATTTCTATATACTTCGCTCAAAGGAATACCTATGGCACCAAAAGCAACAATCTTCAAAGCAAGTGTTAACATTGCAAATATGGATACGCATTACTATGCAGAGCATAGTCTCACTCTAGCACAACACCCCTCAGAAAACAATCTCCGTCTCATGGTTCGTTTAACTGCTTTTATATTAAACGCCAATGAAAATTTAGAGTTTACAAAAGGAATCTCACAAGATGATGAACCTGATTTGTGGCAGAAATCTATGGGTGGAGATATAGAACTCTCTATCATTTTAGGGCAACCCGATGAGAAGAGAGTGAAAAAAGCGAGTGGCGTTTCAGACTCACTCATCATCTACTGCTATCAAGATGGGATGGCTAGGTCATGGTTTAAACAGAATGAAAAAATGCTCAAGCGATTTAAAAATATAAGAGTGATATTTTTAAGTTTTAGTAGTGATATAGAAGAGGTTTGTAGTCGTTCTATGGATCTGCAATGCAATACTTTAGATCAAGAACTTACGATCATCTCTGGGGATAATTCTATAATTGTGAGTGAGGATATCTGGTACTCATAAGTAGTTGAAGTCTAAAACGCTATAATACTATTATGAATTACAAAACAATCGCACAAGAGACTTTAAACATAGAAGCTCAAACACTTTTAAATGCCGCTACTTTGATAGATGATGTTTTTGAAAAAGCTGTTGATGTTATATTGAACTGTAGAGGAAAACTCATCATTACGGGTGTAGGTAAAAGTGGACTTATAGGGGCTAAAATGGCTGCTACATTTGCTTCTACTGGAACACCTAGCTTTTTTCTTCATCCTACTGAGGCACTGCATGGTGACTTAGGGATGATAGATAAAAATGATGTTGTTATCGGGATTAGTTACAGTGGAGAGAGTGAAGAGCTTAGCTCAATACTTCCACATATAAAACGTTTTGGTGCACCTCTTATTGGGATGACTAGAGATAGAGAGTCAACACTTGGCTCTTTTAGCGATATGGTGATAGAGTTAAATGTAACTAAAGAGGCTTGTCCTATAGATACAGCTCCTACAAGTTCAACAACTCTCACACTTGCTTTAGGTGATGCTCTTGCAGTCTGTCTTATGCGGGCTAGGGATTTTAAAAAGAGTGATTTTGCCTCTTTTCATCCTGGTGGAGCTTTGGGTAAAAAACTCTTTGTAAAGGTTTCAAACCTTATGCAGAGTAAGAACTTACCTATCATTCAAAAAGATACAAAGATTAAAGATGCGATTTTAACTATTAGCGAGGGGCGTTTAGGTACGGCTCTTATAGTAGATGATGAAAAAAGACTCATAGCACTTATGAGTGATGGCGATGTTCGTCGTGCACTTTTAAGTGACTCATTTTCACTTGAAGATGAAGTTTTTAAGTATGCAACTCATAATCCCATGAGTATTGATAATGCAGATATGCTTGCAAGTGATGCTCTCGTTTTGATAGAAGAAAAAAAGATACAACTGCTCGTTGTTACAGATAAAGATAAAAAAATAGAGGGTGTTCTTCATATTCATACACTTATCGAAAAAGGGATTTCATGACAAAAGATGAAATCCTTAGCACTTTATCTAAAGAAAAACCCTACTTACAAGAGAAGTATGGTGTTCAAAGAATAGGACTTTTTGGTTCTTACTCTCGTGATGAAGCAACAGCTGAGAGTGACATAGATATATATGTTGAACTTAAAGAGAATACTTTTAGAAAATTAGCTGGATTGTGGGTCTATTTAGATGAACTTTATAGAGGCACAAAAGTTGATGTTTTTAATAGACACAAAAATACAAAAGGCGCTATTTTTAAATATATACAACAAGAGACAATCTATATATGAATAAGATGAGTAAACTAGAACTTTTAGAGTTTATACTTGAGAGTATAGTGCTTATTCGTAGAAGATGTGGTGGCATAAAAATATCAGATGACTTTTTGTTTGATGATGCATCAGTAGATAAATTTGAAGCTACTGTTATGAGACTACAAACAATAGGTGAAGCACTGAAAAATATAGAAAAAAGAGATAATTCTTTTCTATTACAAGTGGCTTCAAAAGAGTACTGGAGTGAAATTATTAAACTTAGAGATATAATTTCTCATCATTACTCTGATATTCAAGCAGATATTATCTTTAGCATATGCAAAGATGAGCTTGATGAATTAGAACAAAATATACAAAAATTAAAAGAGATATTATTATGATGAGATTAAACAAATTTATAGCACACTACTCAACGTACTCACGTCGTGAGGCTGACAAAGTAGTTCAAGATGGCTATGTAAGAGTAAATGGTGAGATTCAAGAGAATCCTGCTACACAGGTAGATGAGAAAGAAGATGTAGTTTATGTAAGTGGTAAACAGGTGAGTCGCCAAGAGAAGTACACAGTGATAGTTTACAATAAACCAAAGGGTGAGCTTGTAACAAAGTCAGACCCTAAGGGTCGTAAAACTATTTATGATTCACTAGGAAAAGAGTTTAAACATTATGTCCCAGTTGGGCGTTTAGACTTTGCTAGTGAGGGACTACTTCTTTTAACAGATGCTTCTCATGTAGCAACGGCTCTAATGACTTCAGATTTAGAACGCCGTTATAAGATAAAGATAAAAGGTGAGGTAACTTCTGAGATGGAAAATGCCATGCTTAATGGTATGTTCATTGAAGATGCAACAGCAGGTGGACACTCACACTCAAAGATAACTTCTATGGAGTTTAAACCATTTTTAGGGTATCAAATCCAAAAGAATGCACATAATTATTCTACACTCAAAGTTGCTATAAATGAGGGGAAAAATCGTGAACTTCGTCGTTTTTTCGCACATTTTGATGCTGAGGTAGCAGACCTTAAACGTATAAGTTTTGCAGAGATAGAACTCAATAACCTTCCAACTGGAAAAACAAGATTTTTAACTCGTAGTGAGTACTCAGCTCTTTTTACATTTTTAAAAGCAGAAGAGAAGTTAGCTCGTGAGATGGCAGGAAATAAACCAAAACAAAAAGCAAAAGCTACATTTAACAAGCCTAAGCCTACTCCAAGAAAGAGAGGTGACTCGAAGTCAAATCCAAGAGCTAAGGCTAAGAAATAAAAGCTAGAGTGTTTGACACTTTTCGCAAAGTCCACATAAAACAATGCTACTATCCATAAGTTGATAGTGGCTCTTCATCGAAGCTTCATCTACTAAAGTATCTATATTTACACTTACATCTATAAACTCATTACACTGTTGACACAGTAAGTGGATATGCGGCTCTTTTGCTATCTCATACTTTGATTTATGTTGTGGAATTTTTATCTCTGTAATTAAATTTGTTTCAAGCATGGCATTTATATTTTTATAAAGTGTTGCTAATGATATAGAGGAGAACTGTTTTTTGATAAGTCCAAAAAGCTCTTCAACATTAAGATGTCCTGCTCTTTGCATAAGCGATAGGATTCCTAAACGCTGAGGTGTAACTTTAAGGTTGTGTTCTCGTAAAAGTAATTCGTAATTCATAAAGAGATTATAGCAAATTATCAGTAAAATTTATAAGGTAGTTAATATTAGTAAAAGATAATAATTATCCTTTAAGATAAAAAAGTATATAATTTCCAATGGAAAAAAATTATCCTTTAGAAATGGATAGAAATTCAAGGAGTATAGATGATGAAAAAAATAATTTTAGGTGTAGTAACTACAAGTGTAGTTTTTGCAAGTAGTTTAACTCAAGATGCAAAAAATGCAGGTCTTGTAGCAATTCCAACAAGTGAGTCAGCACTTTTAAAACTTATAGATGATAAAAGAAATCCTATTACAGCAGAAAAGACTGAATTAGGAAAGATGCTATTTTTTGAACCACGTTTATCAAAAAGTGGACTTATTAGCTGTAATACTTGTCATAACCTTGCAACAGGTGGAGATGATGGTTTACCTGCTGCAGTTGGGCATAAATGGACTCAAAATCCTCACCACTTAGGTTCTCCAACAGTTTACAATGCAGTTTTCTTTGATAGACAGTTTTGGGATGGTAGAAGTCCTGACTTAGAAGATCAAGCACAAGGACCAGCACTTGCAGCTCCAGAGATGGCAGCGACTAAAGGTCATATTGAAAAAACTGTAAACTCTATGCCTGAGTATGTAGAGAGATTTCACAAAGCTTATGGTAAAGATGCCAAAATTAACTTTGAGTTAATTACTAAAACTATAGGAAATTTTGAGCGTACACTTGTAACACCAGCTCCTTTTGATGACTACTTAAATGGTCAGGAAGATGCTCTTTCTAAAGCAGAAAAAGCAGGTTTAAAAACTTTTATAGATATGGGTTGTGCTAGTTGTCATAATGGTATAGCTCTTGGTGGATCTATGAATATGTTAGGTGTTGCTGCAAAATATAAATATATGAATGTAGGTGATTTTAAGGGTGATAAAAATGGTATGGTTAAGGTTGCAACACTTAGAAATATTACACAGACTGCACCATATTTTCATAATGGAGCTATCCCAACACTTAAGGCAGCTATTATTGAGATGGGTCGTATTCAACTTGGTGTGAAAATTTCTGATAAAGATGCTGCTTCTATTGAAACTTTCTTAGGAAGTTTAGATGGTAGAAAACCAAATATCGTTTATCCTGTTTTACCAGCTGAGACTGCTACAACACCTAAACAAAATATTAACTAGTTATTTATGCTAAAATTCTGCTAATAAAATTCTTTGAAAGGATGAGTATTGGCAGATTTTACACAACTCCTTCGCCCCTCTACATTTGATGAGCTTGTTGGTCAAGAGCATCTAAGTAGTGAAGGGGCACCCCTTCGTACACTCTGTGAAAAATTCGCTTTAGGGCATAGTTTCTTTTTTGGTCCTGCTGGGACTGGTAAAACTTCCATTGCAAGAATTATCGCTAAAACTATGGATTTACCATTTTATGAGTTTAATGCTACAAGTCTAAAGATAGAACAGCTGAGAAAGATTTTTGAGCAGTATAGAAATGCTTTGCAAAAACCTCTTATTTTCATTGATGAAGTGCATCGTTTAGCAAAAAACCAACAAGAAGTTCTACTCCCTGTTATGGAGAATAATAGTGTTTTAGTAATAGGTGCTTCTACTGAAAACCCCTTCTTTTCACTCACTTCTGCTATTCGTTCTCGCTCTATGCTATTTGAACTCAAACACATTTCCAACGCTGCACTTCAAACGCTACTTACAAAAGCTATACAAAAGTATGAACTCATCATAGATGAGGAGACACAAGAGTACTTAGTCTCCAGCTCTGGAGGTGATGCTCGTGCAATGTTGAAGCTTTTAGAGTTCGCCTCAAATCTAAACACCACTATAGATACAGAGACTCTCAAATCTCTGAGACCAAATGCACTTCAAGCAGGAAGTAGTGAAGCTGGCGTTCATTATGATCTTATTTCTGCTCTTATCAAGTCTGTTCGAGGGAGTGATGAGAATGCTGCTATTTACTACTTAGCTCGGCTTATAGAGGGTGGAGAGTCTGCTGACTTTATCGCACGCCGACTGGTGATACTTGCTAGTGAAGATATAGGAAACGCCAATCCTCAGGCTATGACTCTTACAGCTTCATGCCTTACATCTGTTAGTAAGATAGGTTATCCTGAAGCTAGAATTATCTTAGCACAAGCCGTTATATATCTCTGTGCTTCTCCAAAATCAAACTCAGCATATTTGGCTATAAATGCAGCCTTAGAATCTGTTCAAAATGGTAATATTATGGAGATTCCTAACACGATACAACAACGGAATAAAGGGTACTTAAACCCCCATAATTACGGAGGATATGTCAAACAAGAGTATTTAAGCCAAAATATTAAATTTGTAGAATTAAAAAGTATAGGTTATGAGAAAAAAATGAAAGATTGGCTAGAAATTATTAAATAATTTATACTATTTTTGGTATCATAGAGATAACTCTCAAATAAAGGCTTAATATGAAAGTAACAATGTCCTCGAATACTCTTACTATTACAGGTAATATTAAAAGTGTTAATGATTATCAAGAAATTAAAACAGTAGCTGATACTTTAGTCCAAGAGCATACATCTATAATAATAGTTATAGAAGATTCATTATCTATTACATCGTCAGTTATCGGGTACTTCAATAAACTCGTTTTAAAAGATGCAGTTCGTTTAAGTATGCATGTTGGCAATCAACAACTAATGGAACTTCTAGATGATTTACATTTAACATCAGTATTTAAAGTAAAGAAAATATAAATAATGACTATAAAATATAAACTCAATATCATACTTATTCTAGTAGTTTCATTTTCATTAGTTATATTAGCATTAACAATAAAAAAAGCTTATTATGAAAGTGTTACAATCACTCAAGCACAAGAGCTAAATGTACTCTCTCAGAAGCTAAGTCTTTTAATCCATGAAACACAAAAAGAACGTGGTGCAAGTGCTGGTTTTATTGGTTCGAAAGGTGTAAAGTTTGCAGCAATACTACCTAAACAACGTCTTCAAACAGATGAAAAAAATAGAGATTTACAAATATATCTTAAGAGCTTAGATATTAACTCATTTTCTCAAGAATTTATAAAAGAAGTCTCTGCATTTACTGCAGATATGAGTGAAATTAGTGCTATGCGCTCTAAGGTGGATTCTTTAAGTATTAGTGTAAAAGATGAAGTGTCGTACTATACAAAAATGAATACAAAAATTCTTAATATTGTCTCCTTGACAGCTAAACTTGCAAACACACAAGAACTTGTAAAAGCTTTAGATACTTATGCTAATTTTTTAAAGTCTAAAGAGAGAGCAGGGATTGAGCGTGCAGTTTTAAGTGTAGCATTTGGTATGGATAAGTTTTCAGATGGAATGTTCGCAAAATGGATTACTTTAGTCGCTGAACAAGATGCTTATTTAAACTCTTCTATGGCTATGGCAAGTAGTGATGTAAAATCTTTTTATGAAAGAACACTATCAAACCCATCAATAGATGAAGTAAATAATATGCGAAATATTGCCAAAGAAAAAGCACTTTCTGGTGGTTTTGGTATAGATCCAGTTGTATGGTTTACAACAATAACAAAAAAGATAAATCTTCTGAAAAAAGTAGATGATGAAATCTCTAAACAAAATACTGTTTTACTAGAAAAAATAGAAGCAGAGTCGAAGTTAAAAGCAACAATGATGATAGGAAGTTATCTAATTTTTACTGTTTTGATTTTTGTTATTATTTTGATGATAAGTAAAGCAATCAACAGAAGTGTAAATAACTCCTTAGAAAAAATAAACTGTGTCTCTAGTCAACTTGATTTAAGTTGTGAAATTGTTGTGGATGGAAAAGATGAAATTGCACAAATATCTCGTGCTTTAGGTGGTATGATGGCAGCATTCAAAGAGACTGTTATGCATGCTAAGTCAGTATCGTCTTCAACAACACAAGAGAGTATTAAACTCAACAGTGTAGTTCAAAATCTTACAACTAATTCTCATTCTACTGAAAATAAAATAGAAGATATTCATATATTGGTAGATGATATTGGTATAAAACTTGATGATATTGAAGAGTCTGCTATTACAGTTACTGAAGATTTAGATACGACCTTCAATACTATTGATGGTTTTGTGACAAAACTTAACTCTGTGATTTGTACTATTGATGAGGGGAGTGAACATCAAGAAGAGTTGACTCAAAAGGTGAGTGCTCTTACTGAACAAGCTAAGAATATTAAAGATGTTTTGAGTATTATTTCCGATATTGCTGACCAAACAAACTTACTCGCTTTAAACGCTGCCATAGAGGCTGCTCGTGCAGGGGAACATGGACGAGGTTTTGCCGTTGTTGCAGATGAGGTTCGTAAACTTGCTGAACGTACTCAAAAATCTTTAAGTGAGATAAGTGCAAATGTGAATCTTATCACACAAAATGTTGTTGATATCGCTGATGAAACATCCCTTACATCAAAAAATATGCATAATATTTCTGACTCTGCACAAGAGTTAATAGTCTCTTCTCAAGAGACAAAAGGTAATCTTTCAGTCACAAAAGAAAGAGCAACAGAAGTGATGCACAAAAGTACTTATATCGCTACAAAAACTAAAGATTTGATAAGTGATATGTCTACAATAATAGATCTTTCAAGTAAAAATAATGAGTTAAGGCTTGATGTAGAGAACTCTTCTGAAGCCTTATCTCAAGGTGCTAAGGAATTGGAAAATCAACTAGAAAAGTTTAAAGTTTAATGATTGACTACAAAGAAGAACATAGTGCAGTTTTTGAGTATATAAACTCTTTAACACTACTATGTGTTGAAGATAATAAAACAACACAACTTCTTTATGAGTCTATTTTAGAAGATATAGTTGGTGAACTTATCTTTGCTAATAATGGTGCAGATGGTTATGAGAAATTTTTAACAAATAAGATAGATATTGTTTTGAGTGATTATGACATGCCAGTACTTAATGGTTTAGGACTGATTGAGAAAATAAGAGAAAAAAATAAAGATATTCCTATTATTTTAGGAAGTGCAGTTGAGAGTATAGATGTTGTTGTGGATGCTTTAAGGCTAGGTGTAAGTAACTTTTTGAAAAAGCCAATCCAAGCAGATGAACTTTTAGATATCTTAAATAAAGCATCTAAATCTCTTATTGCAAATGAGTATATAGAGAGTAAAAGAGTAGAGCAGTTACATGCCTTAGAAGAAAAAAATTCTTATAACTCTTATCAAGAAGATTTGGCATTTGCAAAAGAACTCAATATATTAAGAAATGATTTTTATTATCAGATGATAGATGATAAAAATATATCTTTAGTGGATTTTTTATATCAACCTTTAGATGTGATAAGTGGGGATGCTTATACAGCTCGTAGAGTAGATGAAAATAGAACTTTTTATCTCATAGTTGATGGGATGGGAAAAGGACTTTCAGCCTCTTTAACAGCAATGAATATGACCTCTTTCATCAATCATATAATTGATAGAATGATAGAGTATGATAGTTTTTCTTTAGATATTTTAATAAAAGAGTCAATGGGATATATTCGTCCGATTTTACTTGATGAAGAAGCAGTTGCTATTGACTATATTCTTTTCGATACAGCTTATAATAGTCTCTCTTATGCAAAATTTGGTATGCCTGCAATTTTAATGCAAAGTAGTGAAAATGAAATTATAAAACTAAAGTCTAATAATCCACCTATGAGTAAGTGGCAACTTCATTATAAAATAGATGAATATAGTGTTGAGAAAATGGATAAATTTCTTTTTTACAGTGATGGAATTGTTGAAAATAAAACAAAAGATGAAGAGAAAGTATATGGTGATTACATTCATAAAGATTTTTTGGAGAGTTTTACGAGAGAAGAGTTTAAAAGTAGGTTTTTATCTAAGATAGATGAAGCTGAAGATGATATAACACTTATTTTTATAAATAAACTCCCCTTAGAACATGCCACTTCAAATAAGAAAAAATTTGAAACAAGTTTAGAAGATGTAGATAATGCTTCTGAATGGTACAATAAAGTTCTTTCAAACATAAAAAATAGTTCCCAGATTATTAATGAAGCTGATTTAGTATTTACTGAACTTTACATGAATGCTTATGAACATGGAAATTTAGGTATCAGTTCAGCTACAAAGCATAAACTTATTAACGATGATAGATATTATGATGTCCTTCAGGAAAAAGAGTCTCACTGTTCGAAAAAAATTGAAGTTAAAGTAAGTACATTATGTTATAAAAGTTCATGTTATATAGTAACTCAAATTAGCGATGAGGGTGAGGGCTTTGATACTCAAGTTCTAAGTACAATTTTTAGAAATCAGCAAACATTTAATGGCAGAGGTGTTTTTATATCTCGAAAAAACTCTTTAGGTATTTACTACAATACAAAGGGAAACTCGGTACTTTATCTCAATAAAATAGATATTAACAAATGAGTTGTAAATAAAATTGAGATATAATTTTAAAAAACAAGGAAGATAGAATGTCTGCAAAAGAAGAAGCATTAGCATATCATATTGCTAAAAGTGAGTTTGATACAAATGGTAAAACAGGAACACTTTTAACAAAGTCGTGTAGTACTCAAGAGGAGTTAGCGCTAGCTTATAGCCCTGGTGTAGCATTTCCTTGCCTTGAGATAGAGAAAGATTTAGATAAAGCATATGACTACACAAACAAGGGTAATCTTGTAGCTGTTATTAGTGATGGGACTGCTGTTCTTGGTTTAGGAGATATTGGTCCTTTAGCTGGTAAACCTGTTATGGAAGGAAAAGGTGTTTTATTTAAATCTTTTGCAGATGTTGATGCTATTGATATTGAGTTAAATACTAAAGATACAGAAGAGATTATTAAAATAGTTGCTGCTATGGCTGATAGTTTTGGTGGGGTTAATCTTGAAGATATTTCAGCTCCTCGATGTTTTGAGATTGAACGTCGTTTGAAAGAGATCTGTAATGTACCTGTTTTTCACGATGACCAACATGGTACTGCTGTTATAACAACTGCTGGATTGATGAATGTTATAGAAATGAGTGGCAAAAAAGCACAAGATTTAAAAGTTGTTGTTATTGGTGCTGGTGCAGCAGGTATAGCATGTGCTAATATGTACAAACTTTTAGGTGTAACAAATATTACAATGCTTGATTCTAAAGGTGTAATTCATAGTGGTCGTACAGACTTAAATGAGTACAAACAGAAGTTTGCATTTGATACAGATGATAGAACTCTTGAAGATGCTATGAAAAATGCAGATATGGTTTTAGGTCTTTCACAGCCTGATTTAATAACGCCAGATATGGTAAAAAGTATGTCAGATACGCATCCTATTATTTTTGCTTGTGCAAATCCAAATCCTGAAATAAAACCACCAGTAGCTAAAGAGGCACGTTCAGATGTTATCATTGGAACTGGTAGAAGTGATTATGCGAACCAAGTAAATAATGTTTTAGGTTTTCCTCAAATTTTTAGAGGTGCATTAGATGTAAGAGCAACTAAAATTACAGAAAATATGAAAATGGCAGCTGCAAAAGCACTCGCTTCATTAGCAAAAGAGGAAGTATCTCAAAAAGTAAAAGATGCGCACCATAGAGATGTAATGGCGTTTGGAAGTGAGTATATCATCCCATCACCATTTGATAGACGTGTACTTGTGTGGGTGGCATCAGCAGTAGCAGCAGCAGCCATAGAAGATGGTGTAGCTCGTGTGAAAGATTTTAATCTTGATGAGTATAGAGTGAAGTTAGAACGTCTAGCAAAACATTTAGATGGAGAAGTTTAGGACTCTTAGTGAGTCTTAATGAACTCTGTCATATCTAAACGAGTTAAAGGCTTAGCATAAAAATAACCTTGAATAGTAGAACAGTTATTTTCTAGTAGAAAATTTTTCTGTTCTATATCTTCTATCCCCTCAGCAATAACATGTAAATCAAGAGAATCAGCTAAGTTTATAATGAGTTTTACAAGTGTAGCTGCACTCTGACTATGGGGTAGATCAATAACAAATGAGCGATCTATTTTTAACTTACTAACTGGAAGTTTTTGTAGATAAGCTAGAGAAGAGTAACCTGTTCCAAAGTCATCAATAGAGATATTTATACCTAAAGCTTGCAGCTCTTCTAGCATCTCAATAGATCTTTTAGGATCATCCATAATTTGAGATTCTGTAACCTCTAACTCTAACCAATCAGGATCAAAATTTAAACGAAGAAGAGTCTCTTTTAAATAAGGTATATAGGTATGATCTTCGAGTAGTTTAATAGAGAGATTTAAAGAGAGTCTTCCCATTAACGGAGACTCTTTTTTCCAGACTATAAAAGACTCCATAGCACTTCTCATAACAAAAAAATCAATATCTTTTATAAGATCATAATCTTCTGCAATTGGTATAAACTTTATAGGAGGAATTATTCCCATAGTTGGGTGTATCCATCTAACTAGGGCTTCCATTCCTATAAGTTTCTCATTATTGGCGTTTATCTGTGGTTGGAAATAGACTTCAAATTCATTGTTGATAACAGCATCCCTAAGGTCAGTTAAGAGTGCCATTTTTTCATTTATGTCATCACTCAGGGATGTATCGTAAAATTTGACACAGTTTTTACCAGACTTTTTAGCTAAATGAAGTGCAGCATCAAGGTTTTGAATAAGGTCTGCACTACAGTTTCCATCATGCGGAAATCGAACTATACCTAATGATATAGTAATAAAAATACGTTGAGATCCAATTTTAAAAACCTCTTTAACTGTATCCATAATAGCACTGTTAAAGATATGAATATTACCAAGAGAGTTTGAGTTAATAAATACATAAAATTCATCAGGTCCGCTTTTACTTAAAAGTTCTTCTTGCCCAAGTATATTTTTAAGTCTATTAGAGAGTTCTAATGCGAGTTTATCAGCAAACTCATATCCATATGAGTCATTTATATCTTTAAAATTATCTATATCAATTTTAATAATTGAAAATTTTTCTTCTTTTGGTGAAAATATTGTTTGATTTATATTTTTCATAAAGAGTTTTCTGTTTGGTAAACGAGTCACTACATCGTAGTTTTCAACTTCAAACATATACTTTTCTAAAAGTGCATTTTGTTCTTGTAAAAGCTCTTTTTGGAGGCGATTTCTTCTCTCATATATGGAGATAAAAACACTAAATACCATAAGAGGGAAGAGTCCAAATATAGCACTTTTAAAGTCAATTGTATCCATTTTAAGATATTGAGTAGAGAGGATGACTAAGATAGATAAAAAGAGCATAAAATAGGCAAATTTTTTATCACTTAAAAAAAGAACAATCATAATTTGTACAAAGAACCAGCTAATCCCAACATATGCATTCGTATTGTTAATGTATGTAAAAGAGACTATCAACAAGGAGAAGAGCATTACAAATTTTATTAGAGCATTAAAATACTTTTTATCTTTACGAGTTAAGTAAATAACCAGTAGACCGACAAATGAGTAAGTTATATCAACAAATCCTTGTAGATTTTCTCCTCTAAAAAAACGTATAAAAGAAGCTGAAGTTACTACAAATAAGTTGAGTATCAGCAGAATATTGAAAAATTGATATTTTAATTTTAAGTCGCTCTCTTGTTTTGTAAAAGTAAAGCCACTTTGTAAATAGTTTTCGAAGTTCATTTTTATCATATGGGAAGTATTATAACTAAATATAATAAAAACATAATTAAATAATCGTCTTTGACGATTTATAAAATAGTTTAAGCCCCATTTGTGACTTGTAATCAAGTTTATAGGAGATAAGTTTTAGATATTTTAAAATATCTGATTCAGCTATTTTTGTTTTTTGAGCTGTTTTTTGTAAGATATATCTAGGAATTTTAATAGGACTTTTTAAAAACTCTTTTTCGATTTTTTTATAAAGGTTTTTATCTTTGTGAAAACAGAGAAGTGCAAATACAAATGGTAAATTATGGCGTTTGTTCCACTCTTTGGCTAGATCTATGTAGTTACTGTTTTTAAGGGCATATCGAAGTGCTTTATCCCCTATAATCACTTCTCCTTTTAAACCTAAAATAGCTGCTAAAACATTTGATGATGCAGACTCTACATCTTTTAGAGAGTTCTCTTGTGGAATAACAATAACACTCTGAACATCTTTTTTAGCGATAATACCTAACCCAACATTAGAAGATTTTTGTGCACTTATACTAGAGATAAAAGCAGCATCAACACGACGGGAATGAAAGGCACTATTGATTTTAGCAGGGACATCTTTTTTATACTCCATACTCATCTTTGCACTAGAACCTTTTGTAAAGCGCTTCATGAAAACATGAAAAGGGAGTAAGTTAATATATTCTATTTTTCCAAAAACCATAAAAGAATTATACACTACTTAACTTATCTTTGATATAATCCACTAATAGACTTCTTGCATAACCTAGATATAGCTCAGCAATTTATAGAGAGTTTTAATCAAGGCAGATGTTCTCAAGCATAGCCATAGCTACGGTTGGGGTTATCTAACGAAGAGTAAAGCTCTCTATAAACTGCCCGTAGGGAGGGATGAAAAGTAGCAATCTAGCACAAAAAAATATTTTATCCTTAGCATTGGCTAGGCATAAAAATTTATTTTGCACAATCTCACTACTTTTTATCCCTCTGAGCTATATATAGGTTATGCAAGAAGTCTAATATTATAAAAGGTGCAGTATATGGTAACAGTAGACTTTTTAGGACCCATACAAAAACCAAGTTTAGAGTTAGAGATAAGTAACTTAAATGAACTTGCAAAGATTTTACAAAAAGATGCAGAGTTGAGTGAGTGGTTAGAGAACTGTGCAGTAGCTGTAAATGATACTCTAGTAGCTTCTCTAGAAGTGGCTTTAAATGATGGAGATAAAGTTTCACTTTTACCTCCTGTTTGTGGTGGTTGAGATATGTCAATAGATAGTAAATTAGAGATTTATAATGGGGCATTAGATGTTCCATATATTGTAAAAAAATGGTATGAAGAGGAATTAAAAAGCAACTATGGTGCATATATTCCTTTTATTGGGACAGTTCGAAGCGAAGATGGGATAGATGGTCTGAGTTTTGATATTTATGAACCTATTCTTTACTCATGGTTTAATGCATGGCAAGAGAAAGCAGAAAAAAAAGGTGCAGTTATAAAGATGGCGCACTCTAGAGGGGATGTTATGCTTCATGAGTCCTCTTATATTGCAGCTGTTTTTTCACCTAAACGCCGAGTTGCACTAGAACTTATAGATGAGTTTGTTGAAGATTTTAAGGCGAGTGCACCTATATGGAAGTATGACTTAAAAGATGGGCATAGAATCTATGCTAAAGATCGTTCAACTGCTATTGAAGGTAGTGGTTTATTAGGAGTGTCATCATGAGTTTTCTCGCTTACGAAGCAAGCCAAAATATGCTTGAACTTTTAGAAGTAAACGCCAATAGATTTGAGAGAGTACCTTTGAGTAGCTCTTTAGGAAGAGTTCTCGCAGTAGATATAGTTGCAGAGTTTAATGATCCTCAGTTTCCAACAGCTTCTATGGATGGATATGCTGTTAAACATGAAGACTTAGCCTTAGGTGAGTTGAGTGTTTTAGGTGACAATCCTGCTGGACATGATGAGATAAGAGAGTTGAAAATAGGTGAGTCTATAAAAACTTTTACAGGCTCTATGATGCCTAAAGGTTCTGATACTCTTATTCAGATAGAAAATGTTACATTTGCTGATGGTAAGATAACTATTGATGAAGAAGTTCCCAAGGCTAATGCTGTTCGTCCTATAGGTGAGGGGTATAGAGCTGGAGATATTTTAATCGCAAAAGGTACGAAGATAGGTTTTGCAGAGATAGGTGTTATGGCTGGGCTGAATCAAGTGATGGTTAAAGTTGCCGTTCGTCCTCGTGTGGCAGTTATTGCAACTGGTAGTGAGATATTGGACTTAGGTGAAAACAGTACAAACCCTGCACAGATTAGAAGTTCAAACAACTATACATTAGCAGCACTCTTTGAAGCAGCTGGTGCAGAAGTGATACAGTTAGGAACAGCCCCTGATGATAGAGATGCCATTATGAAAACATTTCAAACGGCACTAGAATCAGCAGACATACTTGTAAGTACTGGTGGGGTGAGTGTTGGAGATTACGACTTTGTAAAAGATATAGTTCCTCGTTTGGGTGCTGATGTGGTGTTTAAGGGTGTTGGGATTAAACCAGGTCGTCATATCATGTTAGCTCAAAAGAGTGAGAAGTTTATCTTAGCACTTCCAGGGTTTGCTTACTCTTCAACTGTAACATCTATTTTATATGCGTTGCCTCTGATTGCAAAGATGTTAGGAAAAGCGAAGCCTTTTAAAACTGTAGCTGCAAAACTACAGAGTGATTTTACTAAAAGAAGTAGATTTACAGAGTTTACAGCTTGTAATGTAGTTGTAGAAGATGGTGAGTATGCCATAAATTTTGAGGGCAAAAAAGTTGGAAGTTCTGCAATACTTACAAATATGCTCAATGAATCAGCACTTATGATTGCAGGGGAAGATGATAAGTTCTTAGAGAGTGGAACTTATGTAAATATAATTTTAATGGACAATTTTTAATGAAAGTTTTTTCTGTAAACGCCGAAACTAAAGAAGTAAAAGAGTTAGATATTGAGATGCAAGCAAATAGTGTTTACACTTTTTTCAGCTCAATTTTAATAGATGAGTTAGAGAGTTTAAATAAGCATATGATTTATAGTGATGCAAATGCACTTAGTGAGAAAAAAACTCCTTATTATATAGGTGAACAACTTATTTTAGGGGATGCACTTATTGTTGGAAGAGATGAGTTTACTGATGTTGATGCTAGTATCACTAAAGAGGAGTTAGAATCACTTATTGTTAAAGATATAAGTAATTTTTATCAAGAGGTCTTAAAAATACTCTCATATACAGATCTGAATCTTTATAGACAATTTAGATTAACTCATAATGGTGAAGAGTTGGCATTAAACGCTGAGTGGGTACTTTATACCTTTAATATGGCTGATGATAGAACTAAAGAGTACTTTATAAATGAGCTTCAAAAAGCACTAGATGCCTTTCAAACACCAGAAGAGTTTATGCAGAAGATGGCAGGACTTGCTTTAAATGCAGCAAAATCTTGACAACTCACTAAAAACTCATTAATCTTTGATATAATTCTATACAATTAATTAAATAATAAAAGGTTTCATGTGATTTCTAAAGATTTACTCACTATTTTAAATGCTGATTCTATACTTATAGAGAGTGGTGGTAAAGCTGGAAAAATGACATTTTTATTTTACCTTATAAATTTTTTATATAAAGAGAAAGCAATAATCTTTACACCGCAGGAGAGTTACCTTTTTAAAAGAAGAATAAAATCTCTTTCTGGACAATATCAGCAATTTGCTAATTTAGATAAAATTATTACAGCTTACTATTTAGATGAAAATTGGAATAGTCTCAAACAAAAATATGGCTATGAGTTTTTTCTACAAGAGTTGACACAAATTATTACAACATCAGAAGAGAAGATTATTGTTCTTCATAGAATTGGAGAATTTTTTGAATTTCAAGATCGTTATGAAATAGAGAATGTTTACAAAACATTAATCAAATTAGCAACAGTACATGGTAAAAAAATGATTTTTTTAGCAAATGATCAAAATGAAAACTATGAATATATTCGACGTATTGCTGATGAGTTTACAGATGTCTCGATAGGGATAAAAAATAATGAAAAAAATGAAAGACTCATAAATATTAAAGATGTACTGCAAAATAAAGAGTATCCTATTATGCATTTTAAAATCCATAACGAAAATTTTATTTTAGATTTATATGAAAAAGATAAGGGAGTAGTTAATACTAAAACAAAAAATATTTTAATTGCAGAACTTAATCAATCACATGATAATATGAAAGATATATGTAATTATATTTTTCAAAAACCAAATTTTTCAGTTAAATATGCTGACTCTTTACAAAGTATTTTACAAGAAATATTTATTGCCCCTGATGTGATTATAGTACTTATGAAGCGAGAACAAGCTAATTTTGACACTATTTCAGCCATTAAAAAACAGCTTCCAGATACGATGATAATAGCGATAGTTGATCAAAAATTTGTTAGAACTGAGGATATACAAGAAGCCTATACAAATGGTTGTGATGAACTTTTTGCAAATAATTTATCTTTAGAAACTCTTATATTATCCCTTCAAAAAGCTTCAAAAACACTTTTTTACACTGAAAGTATGCAAACTATTCCTCAGTTTAACAATATCTTAGATTCTTTGGAAGACTATGAAACTTTAGCAAATGATTGTATCTCTAAATCACTATTTTTTACAGCATTCACTATAGAAACAAAAGATAAATTTGAATTTGTCTCTAAATCAAGTAGAAATAGTGACTACCTATATCAAACGGAACATAAAATTTATTATTTAGCATTAAGTACTATGCCAAAAGATATAAGACATATTGTAGATAAATATAAAAGTAAGCATAGTGATCTAGCCTTAACATGTATGTGGGAACCGATCAATCATGACACATTTGAGAATTGTATTCATGGTTAAAATATTTTTATTATTACTTTTAAGTATTCATGTTTATGCTGTTGAGTTAGATATTCAAACTCTTGAAGAGATTGTAGCAAATGATTCACAGGCACTTAAAGAGAGAGTTCTATTAGCAAAATATTATGAGAAGAATGGTAATGATTTAAAAGCATTGACATTAGTTGATGAGGTTTTAAAACAGGATGCTAAAAACAAAAATGCACATCTCATTAAAGATAAAATAGAAACAAAAGAGAGAGTTAAAGGTGTTTTTAGAGAGGCTGGACTATCTTTTCCAATAGAATCAAAAGAAGCAGAAAAACGACTAGATAGTTACTACTCAGCAAATAATTATCAGTTTTTTAGTAATTTATATCAAGCATTAGTTGATACAGATGTAAATCTTGAAGATAGTTATCATATTAAAGCAGCTTATATTTACTTATGGGATGCTAGATATAAAGAGAGTGAGAATGCACTCAATGAACTTCATCATGAAAACAATATAGATGCAGCAAAAATTCGTGCAGATATCTGTTACTACACAGGTAAATATAAGTGTGCAGTTAGGTTATATGAAAAGCTTTATAACTCCTCTTATGAAATTAAAACTGCTATCAAGCTTATTAATAGTTATCTTTATTTAGGAGAGACTACTAAGGCACAACGACTATATAATTTCGTGTATCGCAAATATCCAAATAATCAAGAACTTCAAAAAATTGGTGCTAAAATTGATACAGCGAAAAATAGTTATATAATAAACATGAAAAAAGCTTATGAAAAAGATAAAAATATTGATACTCTTTCAGCATATGCAAATGCTCTTTTTTCAGAGGGTAAAAAATCTGAAACTATAGAGTTAATTCACGAGTATAATAAACAAAATGCTACAAATAAATCATTAGTACTAGAAGCAAAATATCTTATATGGATGGGTGATACAGATAAAGCTTTAGAAATTTTAAAACATGGCGAACTCAATAATGATTTAGATGCTAAGTTAATGTTAGGTCAAGTCTACTCATGGGATCATAAATTTGATCAAGCAAAAGTGAATCTTAATGAAGTTATTCAAAAGAGCGAAGATAAAGAGCAGATATATAATGCAAAAAAAGCACTAGCTTATATCTATTTATGGGATAAGAAATTTAAAAAATCAAAAGAGCTTTTTACAAAGTTAGAAAAAGAACACCCTGGAGATAGAGAAGTTAAAGAAGCCCTCATGGAATTAAATCATGACTATAAAGGGCTTATAAAAATCTATAGAGGAAGAAGCTCTTTAAGTGCTACAAAAAGATTATCTGAACTTTATCAATTAAATAAACAACCTGATATGGCTATTAAATATCTTAAAGAGTATGTAGATGCAAAACCAACAGATCTAGAAGCTACAAAATCTTTAGCACTATTACTGATTGAGAGTAAAGAGTACTATCAAGGGTTTGGATATCTAGAGTATTATGCAGCACAAAAACAGACAGCTGAAGCAAGTATATTATTAGCAAAAAATTATTATTGGCAAGGTTTTGCTAAAGAGGCTTTAGATGTTTTAGAGAAGCTTCTTAAAAAAGAACCTAAAAATGAAGAAGCATTAAAATTAAAAGCTAAAATATTAAAAGTTGCTCCTCGTTTTACCACAAGTAATAGCGGTGCGACAACAGGGACATATTTTGAATCTCTAGGAAAGAAACAACTTTTTCTAGCTGATACTCTTTACTTTAATACACACTATAAGGCATCTCTAGAGTACTATAAAAATTATCTGCGTTTAAATCCGAATGATCATGATGCAAGATATAGATACTCTTTTGCCTTAGAAAATTCTAAAAAATATGGAGAAGCTGAAGGTGAATTTTCTCTAATATTTTGGACAAAAGATTCTGATGAATTGCGATATCATTATGCATATAATATGATGAAAAATGGTAAGTTAAAAGAGTCTGAGAAACTTCTTTTAAAATTAAAAGAGCGTGTGTATAGAAAACTAGATTCAAATATGAGTAATTTTTTAAATTCATGGAAAACATCTTGGGAATCATTAAAATTTCAAGATTATGCTTCTCATTATGATAATAAATATTTAGATGATGAAATGTGGTCATATCGTAAACAAGAAAAATTTTCGAGAGTTAACTATATATCAGTTGGAATATATGATCCAATATATAAAAAACTAGATGAAAATAGCTATAAAATAAAATTTTATCAAGAGTATAGTAGTAATAAAAATTCAGATAAAGGCTATAAAACACTTGAAGTAAAATGTGCTGCAAATGAAACTGAATGTAGAATTACAAAAG
>Ga0256826_1000512_pt1 | contig 23480 bp, 20 predicted proteins | sample CV79metaG_FD_185975 | JGI IMG/M metagenome (GOLD analysis project Ga0256826, IMG submission 185975) | Hydrothermal vent microbial communities from East Pacific Rise, Pacific Ocean - CV79 | ecosystem: Environmental > Aquatic > Marine > Hydrothermal vents | place: Pacific Ocean: East Pacific Rise...
TTACACCATCATTAAAACTAATCATCCCCTCTTGTGGAGCTTTTATTCTAATAACTGGTTCAACACCTTCTGGTGGTGTTCCAGTAAAGTCACGGTAACGACCATCATAACGAGTACGCTCACCTTTAGCCATTTGCTCTTCACGAAGAGTTGAGAGTTCTTCTTTTGACATATAACACTTGTAGGCTTTACCCTCTTCTAAAAGTTGTTCAACATATTTAGCATAAAGTTCAAAACGTTTTGACTGGAAAATAGCCTCTCCATCATAAGACATTCCAACCCAATCAAATGCTTTTAAAATAGCTGTTACTGCATCATCTGAATTACGAGCTAAATCTGTGTCTTCAATTCTAAGTAAAAACTGACCCTCTTTTTTCTTAGCCCAAAGCCATGAGAAAAGAGAAGTTCTAAGACCTCCAATGTGTAAGTATCCTGTTGGTGATGGTGCAAAACGTGTAGTAGTCATAATGAAGGTTAACCTTTTATAATAAATTCTTAAAGAATTATACCAAACTAACAAAATTTAATCGCTTATTTGATAAAATAAATCTTTATATAAAAGTGAAGGTAATACTTGAAAAAATTCTATCTAGCAATAATACTTACTCTACCTCTATTCTCTGATGCTCTTCTTGATGGTCTCAATAAAAAACTTCCAGGAAAATCTTTTGTCTCTATAGGTCTTGTGCAACAACTATCTTCGAATTATCATAATGGTCAAGCATTAAATTTAAATTATAATTTTACACACAGAAATAATTTTGGAATTGAAATGGATTATACTCAATCTATTGATGAAGCTAAAGATCGACAAACAAATAGATCAGCTGATTTATCCTCTATCTCTATTTATCCAACTTATCTCTTTGCCCTTGATAACAATGTAGGATTAAAAGGAAAAATTGGTTATGCTAAAAACAAACATGCAGAAGATGGTTTTAGCTATGGTGCAGAGATTATTTTCCAAGTAACAAAGAATATGGGACTAGGTATGAGTTATCACAAGATGAATAAAAACATGAAATACCTTATGATAAATACGGTTTATAGACTTAAACATTAATTTATGGTTACAAATTCTTTATTTCTCACCCATCTTATATAAAAATAAATGTAAAATAACAGTTAAAATGAATCTTTAAGCAGTATCTATGATAATATTAGGTGACCGATATACTTTTTCTACTATTGAATTGGAGCGTTTAAAAAAACGTTTTAATACCATTACTCATATCTCATACAAATTTATGGGTTCAAAAGAGAGCATTAATGCAGTAGAAAATATTATAAAAACTACTGATGTCATACTTATTGTTCTTAACACAAAAGTAAAACTTCCTCACAAATTTCTAACCTATTTAACAAAACTAGAGTTAAAAGGTATTGACTATATTACGCTTGAACATTTTTTAGAAAACTACTTAGATAAGTGCTATATAAACCTTGATTCAAATTCTAATTCATTTTTAGAAGAGATTCATGCATATAGCCCTTTACAATATTGTCAAAAACGTTTTGTAGATTATTTTGCTGTTTTTACACTCTTTCCTGTTGCTTTTTTAGCCATTCTTTATAGTTGGTACCGAGTTCGAAAAGAGTCTCCCGGTCCACTATTTTTTCAACAACACCGTGTTGGATTATCAGAAAAAGAGTTTACTTGTATTAAACTACGTTCCATGCATCTTGATGCAGAAGCAAATGGTGCCCAATTTGCAGTAGAAGATGACCCAAGAACATTTCCATGGGGTAAAAAGATTAGAGACAATAAACTAGATGAATTAATTCAATTATGGAATGTACTTAGAGGTGAAATGCACTTTGTTGGGCCAAGACCTGAACGAAAAATTTGGACAAAAGAGTTTGAAAGATCTATCCCTTACTATACTCAACGGCATGTCGTTGCTCCAGGTATTACTGGTTTAGCTCAAATAAAATACCAATATGGTTCAGGAAAACTAGATGCTGAGCAGAAATTAATGTATGATTTATACTATATTAAAAATTGGAGCTTTTTTCTTGAAATAAAAGTTATTTGGAAAACAGCCTTATTTGTACTTACAAAAAGGAGAGAAGATTTATCAAATTTTTAATTTAAATGGTTTCAAAATAGCTCGAACTACTTTTCTGGCACGAGGTAACAAATACCCTTTTAAATTTACTTTATATCTATAAAACTTATTATTAAAATAAAGTTCTTGCTCCTCTTTTAACTCTTCTAAAGTCTGTTCTACTTCACAAAATTTTTCTGTTTTAGGAGATATATATCTTGGGAATAGGATTAATGTTGCAGCAATCAATTCATCTAAACTCAAAGTCCGTGTTCGTCGTTCACATTTTCTATGGTCAGTTGTCAATCCCCAACCTGCATAAAAAGGCATACCATAGGTAAATACAGCCTTTCCACGTAAAAGTGCATCGAACCCTGCTCCAGAAGTTAAAGTGTGTATTTCATCACTTACAGCAATACAAGAGTCAATACTAATATCTGTCTGAATTTCATTAGCACATATATCTGTAATCTCTTTTGAAATATGCCCTATTCTATTACCTGAAAGAACATCTGGATGAGGCTTATAGATAATATAAGCCTCAGGATTTTTCTTTTTTACCATTTCTAATAAATTACTATTATTCAAACCAAAAGCTCCAAACTTAATGGACATATCATCTTCAACTTGTCCAGTAACAAGAATTACTTTTGTATACTTATCTCTGTCAATACAAAGCTCTTGATGTGCAAGATGATTATATTTAGAAAACTTAGATGCCACAACTTCTGCTCGAACCTTTTTTGCTCGTTCAAGAAGCTCACTTGTAAACTCATGATTTTCTAACAGGTACTCCAAGTCAGATGGTTTACGAGGATCAAAGTAGATACCACGTGAATCAATACTCAAAGAGTATGGTTTAGCAAACCCTGAACCCAAAGCAACTGAACGAATAAAAGCATCTTCTATACGATATATAATTATATTGTTCTCTTTAGCAAAAGCTTCTACATTTGGAAACTCTATAATTCCATAAATAAAAATATTTGACTCTTTATCTAATCCTTTAGATTGGGCTTCTTCTAATGTTTTACAAATAATTTTTTGATTTTTTGGTGCATAAAAAAAAGATTCTATCTGCATCATTCTCCATGGAGAGAAGTTGAAAAAATAGAGTCTGTTTTGATTGGAAGCATATTCAATGGTATTCATAGATATTTAATCTTTCAAATAATTTTTAACATTATAAAATAATATTAAGTTATATTTAAATTATAGCATACTTTTGCTAACGTTCACTATTTACAAATAGCTCAACTTCTTTAAATATATCTCTCTGAGATAACTCTTTCCACTTCTTTTCATAGCTTACTAAACCATCTTCTATTGTATGCTCAAAAGTATACTCATCTTTTAAATCTTTTAAATTAACTTTTTCTCCAGAGCTTACAGTAACTCGTTCTTGAATTTCAATCTCTTTATCATACAGAACAAACGTTTTAATCCCTTCTATATCTATCATAGGAGCCATAGCTGAGATATTTGCTACACCAATTTCAAGTTTATGGTCTTGTACTTGATAGAGCTTATCTCTATACTCTAACTTATCTTTAAACTCATTAAAGATGTATCCATAAACCCAATCACCCTTTTCAGCTACAAAAATAAGCTTTTTAGCTAAATCTAAAAGAGCTTGAATTGTTTTAATGGTTTGTGTAACCACTTTAGAATCACGTATTCCTGTATTGGGGTGAAGTTTAATTATTATAGTTTCTAACTCTCTCTGTTCCATTATAGTTTTAATAAAATTAGCATTTTCTTTATGAAGGTGTAATGTTGAATAGTTCTCTTCAACCATCGCACCCTCCCAAGTTGGAGCAAAAAGTAACGCCTTTTTACCCTCTTTTACCGTTGTAGGCAACACAGAACAAAGAGCAGCTTTTCCAATACGAATAAACTTATAACGCTCTCCTTCTCCAAAAATTTTATGGGTTATAAATCTTTCTATTGATAAATCTCCCACTACAAAAATATAGTCATAAATACGAATCATCTTTTTATAATAAGCTATTTTTTCACTATCACCATGACCAATCCATATATGCGTAGAATAAAGATTTTTATTGATTACAGCAAAGTTATGCATGCTATTATGCGTATAAATCCAAATCGCATCTTTAACCGAAGGAATATCTCGAAGATTTACTATACAATGACCTTGAAGCCCATACTTTTTAATATCTCGTTCAATATATTTAATGCTTTCAAAATGATGTTTATAGACAATTAAAACTCTCTCTTTATCTAAAAATCCTTTTTCAAAATGAGGAAAAATCTGATCAATAATATTAGTCACTTTTGAATTAATAAAAATAAAATATTTATACTCATCTATATTTTGTTCTTTACCTCTACATAAAAGATTTTTTCTGAAATCTCTTAAAAAGTTTTTAATATTAGCTTTTGTAAATAATTTACTCAAAATCTTTCTTTAATAACTCTATTACTTCAAAGGCATTAATAATGTCTTCTTTAGGAATTGACATGAAATTTGTTAGTGATTTTTTAAGTTGTGTAGTAGATATATCTTTAGTTCTTTCCAAATAAACAACCTCACAATGTTCTTTTAAAAAATCAAACTCTCCTGCCCAATCATCACCAATAGCAAAAATATCAATAGCATACTTTTTCACATCAGTAATTTTTTGCTCCCAATTTTCCTCAGGAATAACTCTGTCAACACATTTAATATTAGAAACGATCTCTGCACGTTGCTCATAAGGAATCATAACTTTTTTTCCCTTACCTAGATTAAACTCATCTGTAGAAATAGCTACAATAAGTTCGTCTGCCATACCTTTTAGACGTTGTAGTAGTTTAAGGTGCCCTATATGAAACATATCGAATGTTCCATAGGTAATTATTGTTTTCATTACTAACTTTCCTTAGTCATCTATACTTATTTTATTAAATATCATTCTAGCAATATAAATATCATGAAGTGCTATCCCAATATTATAAGATAAGATACGTTCTTCATCTGAAATTCTTCCAGTTTTTTCTTTATGTAAAACTTTATCTAATTCAGTGAAGTTCTTAAATTTATCAAAATGCTTAAAGTCACGAACATGCTCAACATCATCTGCAAAAACTCTATCAAAAAATAAATCACAATTTTGAAATCCTCTTGTATGTATAGGAATTACTAATACTCCTAATTTATACCATTCATCTTTTCCAATTAATTCTCCTGAAAAAGTTACAGCAGAAACAATCACATCTGAATTCTCAATTAATGTTTGGTTGTTTTCACATATCTCTATATTATTAAAACCATTCATTCTTAATTGTTCAACAATTTTAGTTGTATGATTTTTATAGTTTTTCAACTTAATAAGTTTAGATTGATTCGCTTTATCTGACATAAACATCTCTAAAAATGATTGACCTGTTTGTCCCAAACCTATAACGGCAACCGATTGAAAATCTTTTTTAGCTAAAGTTTTTAAAGCCAAATAAGCAACTGCTCCCGTTCTTTTAGCAGTTATCCATGTAGCATCCATCATGGCTAAAGGAGTACCATCTATTAGCTCATAAAGAAGAATATGCCCCTGTATAGAAGGATGACGTTCAGGATACCTTGAAACTATTTTTACACCTGAACTACTAATAGTCGGCATAATAGTTGGCATTGTATTATAAAACTTTGTACCCTCATCAAAAGTAATACTAACTTTATGAGGTAACAAACTGTCTTTTTTTGATAAGAATGCTAATTTTACCCACTCTAAAATTTGTTGATTACTTATATTTAATTTTTCTATCTCTTTATCATTAATAATTTTCATAGTTAAATCTCTTTCAACTTTTCAATCATAAACTCATTATCATTAAAGTCTTTAACAGCAACTCTAATACACTCACGATTATCAAATCCTATTTTCCCAGTTAAATCTTTAATATATAATTCATATTTATCTAAAAGTACTTCAGTAAGCTCTGATGCTGTAAATCTATCAGTCACATGAAGTAAAAAATAGTTAGCTTGAGAATATACAACTTCTAAATAAGGAATATCTTTTAAACAGTTGTAAAATCTATCTCTCTCTGTTGAAATTTCTACACAACCTTGGTCATAATCTTTTTTGTATTTACCAATAATCTGTAAGAAAAACTCTCCATAAGAGTTAATATTCCAAATAGTTACTTCATTTTGAATTGACTTCATTATCTCTTGGTTTGATGTTGCCAAGATACCAAGTCGTACACCTGGAACTCCATAACTTTTAGAGATACTTTTTATGATGACCAAATTTGGATATTTATCAAGTATCTCTTGATTTATCATACTCTCTTTTTCACCATTTGTAGAAAAGTCTACAAAGGATTCATCAAGTATAAAGTTTTTACCCATTGCTAAGAGCTTATCAGCAAGTTTTAACAGTTCCTCTTTTGTTATAAAATTTCCACTTGGATTGTCAGGGTTAATAAGTAATAAATTATCACATTTCTTAGCTAACTCCACCATCTCTTCCACCCCATAAGAGAAGTCTCTATTTTCAGGTATAAATTGAATAACTCTATCATAACCTATACTTTCAGGGTACTCATTAAATGTAGGAAAAGCCAAACCAAATGTTCCATCTATTGCTTTACCTAAAGCACGGATAATTTCTGCTGCACCATTACCAACAATAATATTTTCAGCTTCAATTTTAAACATTTTTCCAGCAAGAAGCCGTTGAGTTCCTTGTCCTGATGGATATTGAGAAAGTAGTTCATAAAAGTAAGCTTTCATCTCTTCTTGCATTTTAGTAGTTGGGAAATAAGGATTAACCAAATAACAAAAATCTCTTAGCTCTGGAAAACGCCAATACCCACCATACCGTGATTGAATTGTTTTAAGCTTCTCTTTTGCATTTTTTGAAAAAATAACCTCGGCATTTGCTTTGTCTTGTACGTCATCTATCTCATACCACTTTTCACTATTAAGTCTTAATGCTTTTAGCTCTTGGTCTTCAAGCATTAAAACAACTCTTAAAACAGATTCATAATACTCATTATCTCCCATAGCTTTTGAGTAAGCTTCTAAAAATGGTATGTAAGTATGTTCTGAAAACTCTTTTGAAAATTTATAGATATTAACTGTTTTATAATACTCTTCTACATCTTGAAAACGAAAAGCTTTTTTACCATAAAAACCTAAGATACTATCATCATTAGCAAGCGTAACTGCTGTACCATCCATCCAAGCTTGGTACTTATCAACTACAGCTAAAGATGGTCTTTTATCATTTATCAAATCAGCAATAATTTTCTCTTCAAAGAGCAAGTCACTCTCCAAAAGAATTGTATCATCTTGAGCAAGTTGCTCTTTTGCTAAGTATAAAGAATATATATTATTTGTTGTATCATAAATAGGGTTTTCTACATACTCTATTTCAATATTTTTGTATTTATTACCGAGATGTGCTATTAAATTTTCTTTTTTATATCCAACTACCAAAATAAGTTTTTTAATACCAATATTACTTAATTTATCTAAAGCTTGTTCTATAAGAGTTGAACCATTTATCTCTAACATACACTTTGTATTCTCTTTTGTATGTTTACCTAATCTGCTTCCTGTTCCTGCTGCGAGTATAAGTGCTTGCATCTATATTTCCTTTATTTTATAGTATTTTCTAGGGAAGTCAATTCCACAAGTATTCCAATATTATCAACTTTTCCAACAAACCTAAATTTATGATTCTTCAATGTATATATTAACTTCATGATATAGATGTAGTTTGATAAGTCATCAATAAAAAATTCTGAAAAGGAAATAAAAAAACTATTCTGTTTATTTTGAATCATTTCAGTAATCTTTCTTTTATCGAAATCCCCTATAGTATTATGAATAGTAATAACAAATCTTTTATTAGTTATCATAGTAATATTCTCTTTATTCATATTATCTAAATCTGCCTCTACCCATGAAATAAGTGGACACTGGGTATCAGTATTAATAAGCCTTTCATAAAAAAAGCTTCTTCTATCATCCCAAGGACATCTATATGCAGGGTCAGGGATTCGCCACCCTTCTCCATACATATGTTCAAGAACTTTTTCATAGTTATTAGGTACACTCAATAATTTTCCATGAAGTTCAATTTTTTTAAGTGGTAACATATCATCTCTTCTTAATACGCTTGGTCTAGATGGAAATTTAAAATATTGAGACCCTTCAAACCAACCTATAAATATATCTACTTTAAATTTTACTTTTCCCTTAACTTTTAAATGAAATAAACCTGGCATAATTGCTGATACTTCATATTTGTCAAGTGATGCTAAATAATTCCTTATGGCTAAAGATTCTGACCATATATTAATATATTTACTTTCCTTGCTAATATACGCTGTATCCATATCATCATCGTGCTCAATAAATTTTCCGTTTCTTACTGCTCCAAGCATTGTTCCAGAATCAATATAGTGCTTCACTCCAAATTTCTCTTCCAATAAAAGTGAAAGGCTATTTATTTCATCTAAAATATTTTGTATGTTATCTTGTGAAAACTGTTTAAATAAATTTTTACGTATTCCATGCTGAGTAAATGTATACCCTTCTCCATATACAAAGTCCATACATTTTTGAATCAATTGGCTTGTCTCCAATTTTTCTTTTGAATTTTTTAACTCCTTACTTAATCTTGAAATTGCTCTATATTTACAAAGGATAGCATATAATATAAAATTATACTCTTCTGAATTTTTATTGTACTCGTCCATCTTTATAAAGAGTTTATAGATAACCGACTCAATTCCATATTTATTACAACTAGTAGACCTAACACTTTTTTCCAAAGAATGTTCTAGCGTAAATACAAAGTTATCTCCATAAACTAACCTGATAGCATCATTTACTAAGTTTAATTCATCTTTGATGTTAGAAGATTTTTTAATTTCCACTTTCATTTGGTAATATGATTTGACTTTAGCCATTAGTACATATTTAATGAACTTTGAAACTTTTGAATCTTGTGACATGGATGATCTTTCCAAAATAACCTTAAGTAAGCTTTTTGCATCTAGATTACTTTCTAGAAAAGGCAACATGCCATTAAAAATATCATCTAATATATCTTTTTGATTTTGCGTAAGCAAGTCTATATTCAAGTTCTTCTTGAAAGCATAGTTATCAAAGATAACTCTCCAATCTCTTAAATTGCTAGATGTTTCCACAAGAATACTCAATGCCCGTGTAAAGTATTTCCCTTCTCTATTAAAAAGTTTTATTGATTTTATAAGTTCGTAATTTTCGAGATCTAGCACAACCCAAGGATTTCTTTCATTTTTGGTATGAAAAGATGCTATCCCTGTAATCTTTCCATTTGTTGCATTTTTATTTATTACTGGCTTATTTTGCTTATAGGTACTTGACATGATAATTGGTTTTCCTAAAGCAATATTTTCATCTTCTCCATTCCACACTTCTATTTCATCCAAATGAAAAGATACTTTTTCTTGAAGGCTTAAACGTACATATCTTACTTCATTATTAACCTCTATATTAATAGGTTTATTATTATATTTCCATACTAAAAGATTATTTTTTATAAAATATTCTCTTATCTCTTCTTCAGTATGAAGCTCATATATCTTTTGAATACAAATATCTTTCTCAGATATATAGACATCACAATATTTCATTTTATTCTTTTCCTTCTTAACATTTTACTAAAATCTTACTATAGAACATATTCAATGCACTATTGTTATACTCTTGATCATCAAAAATATTCTCTTCTTTGTAATTACCTTCAATATAATCTAGCATCCCTCTATAGACTCCCTCTTCACTATTTTCAACTAAAAGACCTGGTCTATTTTCAAGTACACTTCTATTCCCAACTATATCTGTAGCAATAATAGGTTTTTCTAAAATAAGTGCCTCTAGCAAAGTCATAGGCTGTCCTTCATGATCAGAGGGAAGTATAAAGCAATCTGAAGCATTTAAGTAAGAGTATGGGTTAGAGACTTGACCAAGATAAAAAACATTTCTTGTTAATTTTAAGGTTTTAATTAATACTTGAATCTCATTTTTAAGTACACCATGACCTAAATTAACCAAAGAAACTTCTGGATATTTTTTATGTAATTTAGAAAAAGCATTAATTAGTTTTATATGTCCTTTTTCTGGGGATAATCTACCAATATTAATAAATACTTTTTTATTTTCAAAAATTTTTCTATGTGATTCAATTTCAATATTTTCTTTTGATTTCTCTAAAATATTTTTTATATCTTGTACATTGTCACAATAGATAAATTTATTACTTTCAACATTAAAATTTGCTGATAAATTATTTTGATTATGCTCTTTTGTCTTTTCTGAAACAGAAACAATTTTATCATAGAAACGATAACTTTCAAATGTTTGTTTCAAGTACGAATACTTCATTTTATATTCAGCATAAAGATCATTATGTTGATAAATAGCATTACTCTTAACTCCATTTAATTTCATTCCCATAAGTAGAGACCAAAATACAGTATAACCTTCAAAATTAATAATATGATTAAATTTAGCATATCCAAATACACGCTTAAACTCTCTTTGATGAGCATGTTCAAATATATCCCACATTTCACTGCCATTTAAACCTCTATCTGAATTAAATCTTCCAATCAACTCTCTCTCTTCAAGCGTCATGAGCATTTTTCCAAACCTTGGAACAACCTTTATTTCTCGATTAAGTTTATGAAACTGTTCAATTCTTGTATCTTCAAGTAAAACTGCACTAGGATCAAATGTAATAGTTACCGTATATTTACTTTTATCTATAAGATTACATAAATTAATAAAAGATGTAGTAATACCATTTGCCATTAATGGACCACCATAAATTAATATAGACTCTTTTTCTTCTTGTTTCGCAATTTCAAGTTTTTCTACTTTATCAAAAAATATTAAATCAATTACCCTCTTGGTTGCGAATCCATCATCATAAGCACAAAAATCACTTTTTGCCTTTTTTTGTAATTTAAACAGTTGTTCATTTTTAATAATCCCTTGAATTGAATCTTTTACTTCATCTACATCATAACAAATACAATCTCCAATTGTCTCAACTTCAAAATATAAACCTCGCTCTTTTAAATATTCTTCTTTATCGTATATATAGTAAATAATTGGTTTTTCCATAGCCATAAAATCAAAACAAATACTTGAATAATCTGTTACCAAAATATCAACAATAGATAAAAAACTATTTGTATCTATTTGAGTTGGAACGATAGTTATCTCAATATTTAGATTTTTTAAAAATTTTTCAACCATGTAGTGACCTCTAAAAAGTATCTCTACATCTTCTAAAGTTGATAAGTATTGAATATCGTTCTCTAGTTGCGTTGTATCAAATGTAGCACCACTTACAGTACCTCTCCAAGTTGGAGCGTATAAAACAACAGTTTTTGAATTGTCTATCTTTAATATTGTGTAAATACTCTGTTTCTCTTCATCAGATATATTTAACATTAAATCTTGTCTTGGATAACCTGTAGTTGCCAATACTCCTGTATAAATATCTTTTATATCATAACTCTCTTCTAAAACTTTAGTAGTATGTTTATTTGGACTAATAATATGAGAGGTTTGTAAAAAGTTTTTAGTTTGATTTTTATGTGCCATAAAATCATTTTCTACATCTCTACCCAATGTTTTTATGGGAGTACCATGCCAAGTATTCAAATAAACTTGATTCTCTTTTCTAATATACCAATCAGGAAAAGTAGTGTTATTAATCAAATATTTTGCCGTAGCTAAATATCTCATATAGAGTGCAGAGTTCTTTTTAATAAAAATTACATTATTGTATTTTTTATAATCTACTTTAATACTATTTTCATCATTCACAACCCAAATATGTAAATAATCAGTAAATCTTTTATCTTCTAATAAAGATTTAAAAATAGCATAAGGACTACAACTCATAGCACTACCATGATAACTCTCATAAAGTACAATATTATCTTCAATAGAAAGATTTTCATAAAACTCTGTATAGGTTATAAGATTACGTAAAGTTTCATTTTTATTAAAAGGTGCTTCTACAACACCATGTGCTTCGGGAATGACTCTTTGATTTAAAAATACTGCAGAGGCCTCTGTAAATAACTTTTCATGAGTAAGCGTATGTCCTAGTTCAAAATATAAGTCTGCATTAAAATTATTTGTTCGAGAAATAGACTCTTTAAATGCATTGGCAGATTGATTATATTTTTCTGTATTAAAGTAGAGATATGCTAACCTTTTCCAACCTTCATCATCATTTATATTATTTACAAAATTTTTTATAAGTTTCTTACTAGAATTTTGAACATTATTTTTTAAATTATCAAATAAATCATTACTCTTTGACTCCAAAGATAAATCTATATTTTTCATCATTAAAAAAGCACTACAAGCCTCTTCATATTTTTTTAATTTTGTAAGTACATAACCTAAACGATAATACCAATAAGGAGTATGAGTCTCCCTATTTCTAGCAGCATACTCGTAGGCTTCTGCTGCTTTTTCATATTCGCCTTGTCGCTCTTGTACAAAACCTAACTTATAATACCAAGGAATTTCATCTAAACTCAACCCTATAGCTTTAAGATACTCCTCTTCAGATTTCTTCCACTCATAACCTTTTTCAAATGTTAAAGCATAACGACCTCTAAGTTTTGCATCCATAGGGTTTTTCTTTAAACTCTCAGCATACTTTTCTTTGGCTTCACTCCATTTACCTTTTTTTTCAAAAAACATTCCTATTCCATACTGTTTAGCATTTTTGTCTCCATCTAATGCTATAGCTTTTGCATATGCTCTATCTGATAACGATTTATTATTAATTCTTTCTAAATAATAACCATACAAAAACCAGTCATCGGAATTTTTAGATTTTTCAATAACTTTTTTCATCTCTTGTGAAGCATTTTCAAAATGATGCATCTGCTCTAAAACAGAGGCATACTCTTTATGCCATTTTAATTGTACAGATTTAGATGATCTTATTAACTTATCATAAGCTTCAACTGCTTGCCAATACTGTTTTTTGGCTTTTAAAATATTTATAATTTGATAAAGATAACTATCTTTTGCTTTAATTGAATATGCTTTTTCTAATAACTCTTTTTCTAAAACTGTATTCTTTTTTTCTTTAGAAACTTCTTTCGATAGAAAAAAATAGAACGTATCAAAAGGTAAATTTAATTTAATTAGTTTATATAGAATTTCTTTTTGTTCATCTTTATTTTTAGTTTTATTTACATAGTCTTTCACAAAAACATGTGGCTTTTTAAATAATTTGCTTAAGCCTTTTAATGTCATTTTAGTTCCTTCAAATGAAATATTTTTTTGAAAGAATTATAGCTAACTTACAATATCAAATAGATTGAAAAAGACACAATAAAAAACTTATTATAAATAGATCATTCTTTTCTTAATTAAGCAACTCTTGCATAATTATTTTCTCTCTCCCATAACTTTTAAACACTCATCTAAACTATCTTTCCAAAAAGGAATAATAATTTTAAATCTCTCTTTTATTTTAGCTTTATTCAGCAAAGAATAGTGAGGACGTTTTACAGATGTAGGATAATCTTTTGTCTCTATTGACTTAACTTTACACTCTATTTTTGCCATTTGCATAATCTCTTTAGAAAAATCATACCAAGAGAGTACTCCCACATTTGAATAATTATAAATTTCAACATCACTATTCTCTATTTTATGTAAAATATCTAAAATAATCTTAGCTAAATCTCGTGCATAAGTCGGGGTTCCTACTTGGTCAAAAATAACACTCAAAGAATCTTTCTTTTTACCAAGTCGGAGCATAGTCTTCACAAAGTTAGCTCCAAAACTAGAGTAAACCCATGATGTTCTGATAATAATACTATTTTTAGGATTAATATTTTGTAAAATTTTCTCACCGTCGAGCTTTGTCTTACCATAAACACCATTTGGATTAGTACAATCTGTTTCAATATAAGGTCTAAAGTTTTCCCCATCAAAAACATAATCAGTTGAAATATGAATCAATTTAATATTTTTCAATTTTGAAATTTTTGCTAAATATGCTATGGCTTTATGATTGATTTTATCAGCTAACTCTTCTTCATCTTCTGCTTTGTCAACAGCTGTATAAGCTGCACAATTAATAATAATATCAATTGTATTTTTTTCAACAAACTCTTGAATTGATACTTCATTAGTAATATTTAACTCTTCTTTATCTGTAAAGATAAAATTGTAATCATAATCAGAAGATAAAACTTCTATTTCAGAACCTAACTGACCCTTAGCCCCTGTTACCAAAATATTATACATGACAATTAACTCCTTACCTTACTCAAATAAATCTTCTATTTCATTCAGCATTGGTTGTTTCGTATCTTTATCTGAAAGTTTTAATTCATCTTGCTTTAATATCCAATCAATTGCTAAAACTTCATCACAAAAAGAGATTCCTCTATCACACTCTAGACTATAATAATTATCTACTTTATAAGCGACAATAGTATCATTTTCCAAAACTACAAAAGCGTGAGCAAAACCTTTGGGAACAAAGAGTTGTCTTTTGTTCTCACAACTTAATTCTACCGAAATATGTTTTCCAAAGGTTGAACTTCCAACTCGTATATCAACAGCCACATCTAAAACTCTTCCTTGGATAACACGAACCAATTTTGTTTGAGCAAAAGGGGGAAGCTGATAGTGTAATCCACGAAGAACACCTTTTGAACTTTTCGATTCATTATCTTAACAAAAATTAATTTTATACCCTAAAAAATCTTCTAGTTTATCTTCTCTAAATGTCTCTACAAAATAACCACGTTCATCTCCATGAACAGTTGGTTCACAAATAATAACATCTTTTATCTCTGTTCTTATAAACTTCATCTATTTAACATCCTGTTCTACACGATGAATCAGATATTGACCATATTGATTTTTCTTTTATACTTGTCATATTTCCATTATCATCAAATTCTGCTACACCATAACGCTCTGGATCTTTTACATAGTCCCCAAATACAGTAGCTTTATTCTCTTCTATCACATTGTGAACACTTTTAGCAACTAAACTTGTAAGTCCATTACCATAAAAAATATTATCTCCTAAAACCTCTTTTAGTACTGCTAAAATAATACATTTCATTTTACTATAAACCATGGATTTAAAAGTGTTTTCTTATTATACACTATGGGTTCCTTATTATCATATTGAATTACTTTTTTTCCTGCTTCCAAAACAATTGCATGAGCTGCAGCTGTATCCCACTCCATCGTAGGTGCAAGTCGAGGATAAATATCTGCTATACCTTCTGCAACCATACAAAGTTTTAAAGAGCTTCCTTTTGAAACTTGAGTTACTTTTTTAGTATCTAAATTATCAATAAATTTTTGCGTCTCTTCTGATAAATGAGACTTTGAAGCTACTACATTTAAATTTTTTTTTGGAAAGTTATTTTTATATAAAGGAAGTTTTTTTCCATTTTTAAAAGCACTATTACCCTCTTTGGCACTATAAATATCTCCCAAAACAGGAGCATAAACTACTCCTAATATAGGCTTATTTTTTCTAACAAGTGCAATATTAACAGTAAATTCCCCATTTTTTTTAATAAACTCTTTTGTTCCATCAATCGGGTCAATAGACCAAAAGTATTCCCAGCATTTACGTTCCTCATAAGGAACTTCTTTATTCTCTTCTGACAAAATTGGAATATTAGGATAAAGTTTAGTAAGAGCTGCACAGATAACCTCATTAGATTTTAAATCTGCTTCTGTTAAAGGAGATTTATCATCTTTATATTCTACAGAAAAATCTTTGTGATAAATCTCCATAATAATATCTCCTGCATCTTTTGCAATCTCTATAATTTTTTTCAAATCAATAGTCTTAAGCATCTAAATATCCTTTAATTTCTAAATAATTAATAATTTTATTAACTACCTCATCAATACTTTTTTCCTCTGTCTTGACAACAATATTAGCATCAATTGGCTTTTCATAAATAGAGGATATCCCAGTAAAGTTTGCTATCTCTCCTACTCTAGCTTTTGAATAAAGACCTTTAGTATCTCTTTCTTCACAAACATCAAGAGGTGTATCTACAAATACCTCTATAAATTCATCCTCTTTAACCAAAGATTTAACCATTTCTCTATCTTTAATAAAAGGAGATATAAAAGCTGTTAAGACAATCAACCCACTATCGACAAGAAGCTTAGAAACTTCTCCAATTCGTCTAATATTTTCAACTCTATCATCATTTGAGAAACCTAAACCTTGATTAAGTCCCATTCGAATGTTATCTCCATCTAAAAGATACGTATGTTTTCCTAATTCAAATAATCTCTGTTCTAAAGCATTTGCAATGGTAGATTTTCCACTACCACTTAAGCCTGTAAACCATAACACTACAGGCTTCTGATTTTTAAGTAAAGCTCTCTGTTCTTGTTTTACTTGCTGATTATGCCATACTATATTTTCATTACTCATTTTACATACTTCTTTTTAATAAATTCAACAATTAAAACAACTGATTCATCAATAGAAGTTTCATCTGTATCAATAACAATCTCAGCATGTTGTGGCTCTTCATAAACATCATTGACCCCCGTAAAGTTTTGATACTCCCCAGCCAATGCTTTTTTATAAACGCCCTTATAATCTCTCTTTTTACATGTCTCAATATCTGTTTTAAGATAAACAATCACACTATTTTTAACCATCTCTCTAATTGCTTTTCTAGACTCTTTATAGGGAGAGACAAATGAAGCTACCGTTGAAATAGAGTTATTCTGAAGAGTTTTAATTAAATGTCCAATACGGTACATATGTCTATTTCTATCTTCTCTTGAAAATCCAATATTTGGAATTACGTTTCTCATCTCTTTTGAATCTAAACGTTCTAGAGGAATTTGAAATTTTTCTAACTCTTCATAAACTCTGTTTGCAATAGTTGTTTTTCCAGAAAGTGGTAAGCCCGTAAACCAAAGATTAAAAGGTTCAATCTTCTGCTTTCCCCATCTAACCTTATGCCAAATACGTTCATGCCCCCAATAAAGAGCAATTTTGACAATACTCTCTAACATTCCAGCAGCAATTGCTAAGTCTAAACGACCAAAGAAAAAGTAGACAATAATAATGGTAGTAGTAGTTGCAACAACACGCCAACTAATACCTTTTACAATTGAACGAATATTTGTCTCTTTAAACACCTACACTACCTTACAATCCCATTCAGGGTAATGTGTTCTAATAAAAAGATTTAAATCTCGTTCTGCATCAGAATATTTTTTCTCAGTTTGTTCACTGTTTCGTCTACTAAGTCCCATAATCATTCCTGCACCAACGGTATTATTTGTTAAACGATCAATGACAATAAAACTACCAGTTACTCTATTTTGCTCATAACTATCAACAACAATAGATCTATTTAAAACCATACGACAAGAGGCAATATCGTTTAACTCCAAAAGCTCCACCTCTGTTTTTTCATAACTATTGACATCAATCTTATAATTAATTTTTTCAAAACTACCAGATATAACTGATGTAGTTTGTTTAATGTCATATACACTATCAAGACTCATAGGTTTTTCATCCATCCAAACTAACATTACTTTTAAGTTATTAGAAATATTAGGAAGATTGTCACTATGAACAATCATATCACCTCTACTAATGTCAACCTCATCTTCGGTTGTAAGGGTTATTGCCATAGATGAAAAAGCTTCATTTACACTTTTTGTTTGATTATCTTCTGTAATTTGACCCGAGTCAATAATGCTTTGAACTTTTGTCATTTTTCCAGAAGGTAAAATGGTAATGTCATCTCCAACTTTTACCTTGCCACTCTCTATTGTCCCACAAAAACCTCTAAAGTTTAAATTTGGACGATTTACATACTGAACAGGTAGTCTAAATTGGTTTGATTCTGCTTTATGCTCAATTTGCATCGTATCCAAAAGAGTAAAAAGTGTTTTTTCTCTGTACCAAGGCATCTTTTTACTTTTGTTTACTACATTGTCACCATCTAAAGCAGATATAGGAATGTAATATTTTTTTTCAATCTTTAGTTCAGTAAGAAGTATTTCATAACTCTCTTTAATTTCGTTAAAAACCTCTTGGCTATAGTCAACTAAGTCCATTTTATTAATAGCAATAATAACGTGTTTAATGCCTAAAAGACTAACAATAAAGCTATGCCGTCTGGTTTGAGTTAAAATTCCTTTACGAGCATCAATTAAAATAATTGCCACATCAGCAGTAGATGCACCTGTAACCATGTTACGTGTGTACTGTTCATGACCAGGAGTATCTGCAATAATAAACTTACGATTTTCTGTAGTAAAAAAACGATATGCGACATCAATAGTAATGCCCTGCTCTCTTTCACTTTGTAAACCATCTACCAAAAGAGCCATATCAAGCTTATCACCTGTCGTTCCATACTTCTTACTTTCACTCTCAATAGCAGATAACTGGTCATCAAAAATCATTTTAGAGTCATAAAGCATACGACCAATAAGTGTACTTTTCCCATCATCAACCGAACCACAAGTTAAAAAACGAAGCATATCTTTATGTTTATGTTTTTCTAAATAATCTTCTATATTCATTAAAAATACCCTTCCATTTTTTTCTTTTCCATAGCTCCAATTTGGTCATTATCAATAACCCTACCTTCTCTCTCTGAACTAGTAGAGAGTAACATCTCTTCAATGATTTCAGGAAGAGTAGTAGCTGTTGAATTAATGGCACCAGTTAAAGGGTAACAACCCAAAGTTCTAAACCGTACCATCTCTTTTTTAGCTTTATCTCTAAACTCTTTGGGCATACGCTCATCATCAACCATGATTTTTGTACCATCAATAGTTACAACATCTCTCTCTTTTGCAAAATAGAGTGATGGAATTTTAATATTTTCCATATAAATATATTGCCATATATCTAACTCTGTCCAGTTACTAATAGGAAAAACTCGAACACTCTCCCCTTTTTCAATGGCTGTATTATACAAGTTCCAAAGTTCTGGTCGTTGATTTTTAGGGTTCCACCTATGCTGTTTATCTCTAAATGAAAAAATTCTCTCTTTAGCTCTACTCTTCTCTTCATCTCGTCTAGCACCACCAATTATGGCATCATACTTACCACTATTTAACGCCTGTTTTAAACCTTGAGTTTTCATAATGTCTGTATGTATCTTGGAGCCATGTTCAAATGGAGAAACATCCATTTCAACCCCTTCAGGGTTAGAATGCACAACCAAATTAAGACCTAACTCTTCTGCACGTTGATCTCGAAACTCTATCATCTCATGAAATTTCCAAAGTGTATCTACATGTAACATAGGAAAAGGTAATTTTGCAGGAGCAAATGCTTTCATGGCTAAATGAAGCATTACAGAAGAGTCTTTTCCAACTGAGTACATCATAACTGGGTTTTCAAACTCAGCTACAACTTCCCTTAATATATGAATCGACTCTGCTTCTAGTTGTTTTAAATGGGTTAAATTACTATTCATTTTTTAAACCTATATATTATTTACATTAATAAATTGATGTTTATCAATATCAAGAGGAAAAGGAATCTCTAAATTAAGAAGATGACTCACAAATATTTTAGAAGATTTTAAAAGATACTCTTGTCCATGTTTACTATATAAAGGATATTGTTTAATATTTACACATTCAATGTCTATGGATTTACTTCTATATAGAACTACTTTTTTTATCTTCTCATTATTTTTAATCTCTCCAAGAACTCTTCTACTTTGTTCACTAAGCTCATGTGTCTCTGTCTCTACAGGAAAAATCCATACATTTTTCTCAACAACTATTTTTCTGTCTGCTATCATAAAATCGCTAATAGCCAATAACTTTTCATCATTTTTTTCGACATCTAAGTTTTTATAAATAGCTGTTGCATTTCCCACTCTATTTAAATTTTCTTCAATAGGTTTTAAATCTAATGAGGGATATATAGAGAGCAGTCTCTTCTTCCAACTATAAAGTTCTTTTTCTCGATAATGATTCAAAACCATAAATAATCTTTTAAAAAGAGGAAAATTATTTTCAATCATATCATAAATGGTATTTGTATATATCGGATGAAAAGGATACAAATCATCCATATAGGTCTCAAAACTATATTCATTTGCAATTAAATATTTAGTTAAACCAATTTCATGCTTCAAAACTAAAGTTGTTTTATTTCTTTCTTTTGAAATATTACTAATAAAATTTTGAAATTTTTTATCTTTAATAATATTACTTCTAAAAGCTAAAAAGTAAGAACCCAAATGAAAATCAAATTTATCTTCATTAAAATAGTTCTCCATATACTCTTTTTTAACTTTATCAATAGAGATTTTTTCAGTAAATTTATTTGACATATTCTCTTTAGTAGCATACATACCTTTAGTTGCCTGCATTCCCCAAAAAGATGTTTTTTTAGCGTTCATTTCAGTAAAAACTTTATCTAGTGAACTAAGTAGATAGCTACTGTCATTGACAAAAAGAAGTTCATCGTACTGTTCTATCTTTTCCCATCCCACATGATATTGAGCTAAGCGTTTGTACGAACCAAAATCATATTCTGCATGTCGATACGCCCATGCCCCTTTGGTATATGGCTTTAATTTATCAAGCTCTTTTTGAGAAACAATACTATCACTTAAAAAATAAACATCACTATATTTAGCAAGCTCTTTCAAATAAATAATGGCACTCTGGTCAATAATTCCATCTTTATCATACCCTGCGAATAGTGTTATCCGTTTAGGATTATTTGATAGCGTAACATTTTTACTTAAACCTTTATACGTGGGTCTTATCTCATACTCTCTCTCTTTCCCTATTAATTCATAATGAAGTATAGGATTCACTGGTGCCAAATAGTTTTGAAGATACTTCTCTTGATACCAAAATATATCAAATCTAGCACTCGGAAGTCTATTTTCTCTCCAGCCAGACCAGTAATAGTGCCTTAAAGGGTTAATCGATTTTCTTTTTAAATCATAATACTCCTCTATGTAATAGATCTTATCAAAGAGTTCTGAATTATCTACAAAAGTATTTACCTTTGGAATGGATTGCAACAATGTCAAAGCTAAAAATTCTAATACATTCTGATCTAAAAGTTCTAGTTCAGAAACAGTAGGAACAATAAACTTTCGTCTAACTTTAGATTCATAACATTCCATCAATAACGTTGTAGAAAACAGAGCCACACTAGCATGGTTTAAAAGATAATTAATCGTTTTATCGAACGCTTGATTCTCTTCTTTTTCTACATACACAATGAGTTCAACCTTATGTTTTTTTAACGTTGCGATGAACTCTTCTGCTTTTTGTTGTTCTGTTATCGTATTTGCATACAAAATACAACTATCATACTTTGCTATCTCATCCTCACTAAATGTATGAGGCAAAGCTTTAAAAAAAATCTTTTTTTGTACAAAATCTAACGTTAATGGGGTTACTATACTTAGCATCGTAGAACGATTTATAGTATCTATATTATCTGGAAGTAAAGCAACTATGTTCAAATCATTTTTTTCAAATGAACAAGAGATATTTTCTTTTGCATTTGAAACCAAAAGATTAATCTCATCATAATAAAGTATATAATGTTCAAATGGAGATATATTTAATTTTAAAATTTCACTTTTATATTCACTGTAGTATTGGATTGCATCAAAAGTCTCATTAGGTCTCTTTCCTTCTTTCTCTCCATATCTGACATAATCCAATAAAAAATCAAAAGTATCATCTTTCTCATTTGACTTGGCATCAAAACTTGCATAAAAATCACTATCAAACAAACCACTCTTTTTAATAAATATATAATAGATCATCTCTTCTCTGTTTTGAAAATGGTTTTCCTCTTTTCCAAATGTTAAAAAATAGATTACAGGTAAAAGTGATGATTCCTTTACATTACTATAATACTTCCCATACCAAATAGGATCAAAAAATTCATTGGGTTTATAGCCTTTGTCCATTCCCTTTTTAGAAAAATGTTCAATTGCAGTGAATTTTGATATCCTTGCATCTTGATATGTTTGAAGGTAATACTTTTCATCAAAAAATTCATTTTCACTAAGAAGGTCTTTGTATTTTAAATTTTTTTTTATATTTATCATAATAAATACTACCTTTTAATGAAACTATTGAATAGACTATTTTTCTTCTCTTTAAATGCAATATTATCTGCTATTAGCTCATCTATTTTACTATTTAAAGCTTCAATCTCTTCTTCTTTACTGCAAAGAAGATTCTCTTGCTCCCTAATTTTTTTCTCTATCTGCTCTTCTCTCTCTTTTAATCTCTCTTCGAGCCTATTTTTTTCATCTTGCATATTTTTATAATCAAAACTTTTTTCATTAAGAGACTTATACTCTTTTTCTAGCTTAGGAAAAAGATATATCATATTGGTTGTTTTTTCATCGACAAACAGATCTACTAAATAGTTGAACTCATTTCGTATAGCATCAAACTTGCCCCTATTATCAAACTCTTTTGTTTTTAATATTTCTATCATCTCTTGTAGTAGACTGGAAGTGTCTTTAGGAAAATCTTCTAAAGACATATTATTATGCTTAATGTCAGCATCTAAAAATTTATTAATTTCATCTAACTCTAATTGCGTTAAATCAATGTCTATAATTTTTTGTAATCTCTCCATTGTTAACTTTGGTTCTTCTAATAACTCTTCAAATGAGATAAACATACGTTCATAAGCTCTACTATGGTTCTCAGCCAATAAAAAATGCTCTAACCATAACAGATAACCTTTTTGAAGAGAAAAGCTATTTCTAGCTTTTAATGACTGTGCCACTTCTAAAGGGTTTCTATAGGGTACAATAATTTTAATATCTATTGAAAGTTCAAGACAAGCTTCTTCCCAAATAGGAAAAAGAAGACATATTCTAGGGTCTTTTATGACAAATTTATCAACACTAATAAACTCTGAGTTAATAATTTTTTTTGCTTCTTCAATATATTTTTCTTTTTTATTTAATGAAATTTTATTAAAATCAAAATAGTAGCTATCCCAAGTGAAGTTATTCTCTTTTAGAATTTTTTCGTTTAATCTGTAAACAAACATATTTTCAAAATGTCCCTTTGGATTACCTTTGGTTGCTTTCATTAAATCTGAGCCAAACTCTAAACCTAGTAAGTTTAAAGTACCACTAAGAGCAGATGTTCCTGACCTATGCATTCCCAAGACAAAATATGCTGTTTTCAAATTGTTTCCTTATTAAAAAATAATTAAATATTATCTCTGCTATTTTTGAGATAAACTAACCTTGATGTATTAAAATAGCTTTAATTATATCTAAAACTACTCTTTGCTACAAGATTCTTTATCTCCATATTGACATGCTTGTCCAAAAAATTTTAAACTTTTAAATCTATTTTTTTTTATTTTTCCTTTTCCT
>Ga0256826_1000513_pt1 | contig 23472 bp, 26 predicted proteins | sample CV79metaG_FD_185975 | JGI IMG/M metagenome (GOLD analysis project Ga0256826, IMG submission 185975) | Hydrothermal vent microbial communities from East Pacific Rise, Pacific Ocean - CV79 | ecosystem: Environmental > Aquatic > Marine > Hydrothermal vents | place: Pacific Ocean: East Pacific Rise...
TAACACCTGAACTATGAGTAGCATAAAGCATAATTGCTTCTATATCTGTTTCCCTTTTTTCTTCAATTTGAGCAAGTCTTAACTTTACAACTAAAGAGATATTTAATTCTTTTAAATCAATAGCTCTATAACGAAGATTTACATTCAAACCTTGAACATGAGATAGGTTTAAAATTCTACCAATTCCAACTCTTTTATCTTCATTTTCTTCAGTATTGTTATTTTTTAGAGGTCTATTATAAGCTGCTGAAAGATCTCTTGCAATCCCTCTAATACTTAAGCAATCTCCACGGTTAGCAGTTAATTCAATCTCAATTAACACATCACTAAATATAGGATTTGTAGATACTTCATCACCAAGTTTATAATTTCCAACACTTGAATCAATCTCTAAAATACCATCTTGACAATCTTCTAAACCAATTTCTGAAGCTGAACAAATCATACCTTCAGAATCAACACCACGAAGTTTTACAGGTTTAATTTCCATACCATTTGGCATAGTAGCACCAATAGTTGCAACAACTACATTAAGTCCAGCTCTCACATTTGAAGCACCACAAACAATTTGACGAGTACTTGAACCAATATCTACCTGACATACATTTAATTTATCTGCATCAGGATGTTTTTCACACTCTAAAACTTTACCAAATATTATTTTTTTAGGTATTTCATATATATGTGTTCTTTCAACTTCCAAACCAATTCTATTGAATGTTTTTTCTAAATCTTCAGTTGTAATATCTGTTAAATCTATCCACTCATTTAACCAAGATCTTGTAATTATCATTGAAACTGCTCCAGTAGTTTAATATCTCCCTCAAAAAGTGAGCGAAGATCCCCTATTTGATGAATAAGCATAGCAAAACGCTCAACACCTAAACCAAAAGCGTAACCAGAAACATTTTCATATTTTACTGCTTCAAAAACATTTGGATCAACTATTCCACAGCCTAAAACTTCAAGCCAACCAGTTTTAGAACATACTCTACAGCCCTTACCTGAACAAAATACACATGAGATATCAACTTCTGCACTAGGTTCTGTAAAAGGGAAAAATGATGGACGAAATCTAACATCTACATCACCAAACATATACTTTAAAAAATCTTCTAAAATAAATTTTAAATTTGCAAATGAAACTTTACCTTCATCATCAACTAAAAGACCCTCAATTTGATGAAACATTGGCGTATGTGTAATGTCATAATCACGACGAAATACAGCACCTGGTGCAATCATACGAATTGGTGGTTTTGTAGACATCATAGTACGAATTTGAACTGGTGAAGTATGAGTTCTTAAAAGCATCTCATCTTTAAAATAAAAAGTATCTTGCATATCACGAGCTGGATGATATTTTGGAAGATTTAAAGCTTCAAAATTATTAAAATCATCTTCAACAATACCACCAGTTTTTACTGCAAAATTCATAGATGAAAAATATTCAACTATTCTATCCATTGTTTCCATTACAGGATGTAAAGCACCAGCATCACTTGATGCACTAAACATTGAAACATCAATAGCTTCTGCTTTCATTGCAGCTTGAAGTTCTAAAGTTTGTAAAGTTATTTTTCTAGCTGTAAGTTCATTCATAAGAGCAGACTTATGTATGTTTAACTCTTTTGCTATCTTGCCTTTTTCTTCATTTGGTGCTGTTTTCATTTTAGCAAATTCCTCTGCTAAAATACCTTTTTTACCAAATACTGAAACACGAATCTCTTCAAGTGACTCAACACTTTGTGCCTCTTTTATTGCATCATACCATTTTTTCAATATGTTATCCAATATTATAAATTTTAAAAAGGATTATACTGAAACATCCCTAATAAATAGCTTGTATTTTTCTTTATATGATACAATTAAAAAAAAGAGGAAATAACATGTGTTTATTTTGTAAAATTATAAAAAAAGAAATTCCATCAAATATTGTCTTAGAAAATGATGATTTTTTAGCCTTTCATGATATTAATCCAAAAGCTCCTGTACATATTTTAGCCATACCTAAATCTCATGTAGATAGCTTTAATGATGTAAATCCAAATATGATGAAAGATATGACAAAGTTTATGCAAGATGTTGCCAAAGAAGTAAATATAGATAAAAATGGATATAGAATTATCACAAATATTGGTGAAAATGGAGCTCAAGAAATTAAACACTTGCACTTTCACTTACTTGGTGGTGCTAAACTAATTTGGAGTCACCTAAGTGATTCAAATCCAAAAGATTTTTTATAAAAATTTAAACTATAAAAGTTAAAAAATACTTTTATAGTTCTCACCCCATACTCTTTTTTTATTTAAAGTAAAACTAAATTCATACGCTATAACTATCAAAGTTCCTATTGCTACTAATACTGTTGCCATTTCTAACATCTTAATATCCTTAAATATTTATTTCCAATATTCTAAGATATAAAATGAAAACTTAGTAAAAATATGTCAAATTGACATATTTTTAAGATAAAAAGTCAGAAAATAGCTTTAATTGCTCTTTGGTACGTATAGTTGAAGTTCCACCTTGAGATGTTCTTGCATTCATAGAGTTTCTAAGAATTAAAAATTCTAAAACATCATCACTTATTCTATTATCAATTTCAACTAAATATTTAAGTTCAATATCACTTAAATCTATTTTCAATTCTTCACTTTTTGCAACTGCTTTTCCTGTTATAAAATGAGCTTCACGAAAAGGAATATTACATTTTTCAACTAAATAATCAGCTAAATCTGTAGCAGCAAGATGTCCAACACAACAAGCTGATTCCATATTATGAGCTTTCACTTCCATAGTTTTAATTGCTTCTTTTAAAATCTCTAACGAAATCATTGCAGTCTCTACTGCATCAAAAACACCCTCTTTATCTTCTTGCGTATCTTTATTGTAAGCAAGTGGAAGACCTTTCATAACTGTTAAAAGACCCATTAATGAACCATAAACACGACCTGTTTTACCACGAAGAAGTTCAGGAACATCTGGATTTTTCTTTTGTGGCATGATTGAACTACCCGTTGAATATTCATCACTTAACTCAACAAATCCAAACTCATAACTTGACCACATTACAAGTTCTTCAGAAAGACGAGATATATGCATCATCATAGTTGAAATATTAAATAAAATCTCTAAAGCAAAATCTCTATCACTAACAGTATCAAGACAATTTACGCTAACTGAATCAAATCCTAAAAGTTCTGCTGTCATCTCTCTATCTACATTATGTGGAGTTCCAGCTAGTGCTGCACAACCAAGAGGAGAAATATTATTTCTTTTGTATGAATCCTCAAATCTAGCAATATCACGCTTAAACATAGCAAGATATGCACCTAAATGAAAACCAAAATTTGTAGGTTGCGCATGTTGAAGATGTGTCATTCCTGGAATCATAGTCTCTGTATGTTTATTTGCTACAACTAAAACTTCTTTCATGAGAAGTTTAAGAGCTTGAACAATATCTATATTTCTCTTTAGTGTCCAACGACGAAAATCTACAGCTACTTGATCATTTCTACTTCTTGCCGTATGAAGTTTTTTTCCAGCATCACCAATAATTGCTGTTAAACGCTTCTCTATCCCCATGTGTAAATCTTCATCAGATATATTCCACTCAAACTCACCATCTTCTATCTCATTCATAACTTGATTTAAACCATCTGTAATTTGAATAAGTTCTTCTGTAGTTAAAATCCCTTGTTTAGCAAGCATAGCTGCATGAGCCAATGAACCCTCAATATCTTCTTTATAAAGTTTTCTATCGTACATTATTGACGCATTAAATTGATCTAGTAAACTTGAAGCACTCGCAGAAAAGCGACCTGACCACATTTTTTCCATATTGATTTCCTTGGGATATTTAAAAGTTTGGTATTTTAGCTAAATTTTAGTATTTTACAAAGGTGAGAAATTATTTTTAAAGCTTTAAGAACTTGTATCAAAGTTTAAGATATAACTTTACTGTATAAACTAATTACACGCTGGAACATTACCACTATCTTTAGCATATTCCATCAAAAATTGTTTTAAATGTTTAGATTTTTTCTTAAATTTTCGACTTTTAAAATATTTATGAGATTTTTTAGTTTTTTCATTTTTACTTTTTAAGTGAATCTGGGCAATTTTTCTACCCTTTTTCTTCATGAGTCTTTTCCATTCTTTCTTTTTCTTAGAAGCAACAAACTGCTGTCCATCTCTATGACATTTAACACATTTTTTTACAAATATTCTCTGCCCTTTATAAACAGCTGCATTGGAAGTTAATGATGTTAAAATGAACATTGAGAAAAGAAATAGAAAAAACTTATTCATATATAACCTTACTTAAGTATTTATCAATACTACATTAGAATTTATTATAATTTGCTTATAATAATAAAAAATCATCTATTTTCATCATTTATTGTTAAAGTTGGTACTCTTTATATAATTTATCTTCAAAATCCCAAACACCTTTTTGTTTTAATGATTCAATAACACTTGGTGTACACTCAACATCATCTGGCCATTCTCTGTTAAAACCATCAAGTAAATTTTTATTTGTACCATCAACGCCAACCATTAAACCAGATATAAAGACATCTCTTATTGCATCCATATTATTTGTAACACGCCACACTATCATGTATGGATTGAAGACATCATTTTTTTCATCATCTACAAAAACAACTATACGCAGATTTGTACTAAGTGTTAAAAGTGCATCAAAATAATCTTTTGCACTTTTAGTTTTATTTACAGATATTACAGTAATTGGATTTTTTGTACGACGCATAAACTGATGTAAACTAACTGCATCAGGAATAAGTTCTTGAACTTTTTGCAATAAACTATCATCACCTAAAAGTACAGGTCCATCAACTTTATTTGCTGCAGTAGCATCAATACCTAGCTTACCACCAACAAGAGTTTCAGGTGATGAATGATCTAGTGCATCTAAAATACCTTCAGTTATAAAAAGTGATTTTGGAGTAAATCTATCTAAAACATAAGCACTAAAAGTATCATAACTATCTAACTTTGGTGCATTTTCATCTACAAAAATTGCATGTTTTACAAAACTCATCTGTCCAGCACCCCAAAAAGCGTGCATGAATTGTTTTGCATGACCTTTATACTGAACCTGCATTTTTGCTAAGATAAGATTATGAAAACCAGCATTTTCTGGCATATGATAATCAAGTAACGCTGGAGCTGTAGTTTTTAAAAGTGGAAAAAATATTTTACCTGTAGCCCAACCCATATATTTATCTTCTAATGGTGGTTTACCAACTACTGTTGCTAAATATGCACGATTTTTCTTCATTGTTATTGCTGAAACTTCCATAACAGGATATGGTTCTTCTAGCGTGTAGTAACCAGTATGATCACCAAACGGACCCTCTACTTTCATCTGCGTAGTATCTACCCACCCCTCAATAACATAATCAACATCTTTAGGAATATAAAGTGGTGTTGTAAGTGATTTTACAAGTTGTGCTGGTGTTTTTGTGATAAGACCATACATAAGCAACTCATTTACACCATAAGGAAGTGGTGCAGTTGCACACCAAGTATATAGTGGATCACCACCAATAGCAATACTAACTGGCATTTTTTTACCAGCTTTTTGGTATTGATCAAAAAAGTGTGAAGAATCTTTATGAATTTGCCAATGCATTCCTAAATGATTTTTATCATAAACTTGTAATCTATACATTCCAAGATTTACCATCTCGCCATCAAAACTTTGAGTATAAACCTGACCCATAGTTATAAATGGACCACCATCTTGTTCCCAAGTAGTTAAAATTGGTAGTTTATATAGGTCACATTCATCATCAAGATATTTTATTTGCTGACATTCACCCTCACCTTTTAAACGTTTTGGGAAAATATTTTTCATAGCAAACAAATTTTTTGCCATACCAATTTTCTCCATAAATCCAGATGGAGGCTTCATGTGAAGTAAGTTAGTTATCTCATCTGCAACACTCTCAATAGTACGACCAAAAAGAATTTCGCAACGCTTGTATGAACCAAGTACATTCATCACTACTGGCTCTTCAAATTTAGTATTTGTTTTTTTATCTACTACATTTGTAAAAACTAAAGCCTTACCACCATCTTTTTTTTTCACTTCAGCATAAGCAATATGTGGAATTTCAAGATAAATATCTAATTCTTCATCTATTACTTTAATCTCATCATGTCTTTTTAGTAGTTCTATTGTTTTTTTCATAATTATTCTTTATTAAAATTTATATTCGTTGAGGCATTTCATCTTTAAAAGCAATCTCTTCTGCTTTTTTAAGTAACTCCATAGCACCATTATCTATCATTTTTTTAGCTAAATCTAATCCTAAATTTTTAGAATCTTCTACGTTTAAAATAACTTTTTCATTCATAACATTTGTTCCATCCGGAAAACCCAACATTACACGAAAAGTAATTTCATTACCACTTTTGACAGCATTACAAGCAACTGGTGCTGAACAACCAGCTCCTATTTTACTTATGAAATCACGCTCAATTTGTGTACAAATAAAAGTATCTTCATCTTTTAAAAATTCTGCTATTTCACGCACCTTTTTATCACCTTGAACTATCTCTATACCAAGAGCTGCTTGACCCATTGGAGGTATCATCATATCGAGTGATAATTTATCTGTAAATGGAATATCTTTTAGTAAATCTAAACGATTGAGTCCTATCCAAGCAAGAATAATAGCATCATATTGACCCTCTTTTAGCTTTCTAAGTCTTGTGTTTACATTTCCACGTAAATCTTTTACTTTTAAATCTGGTCTTTTTTGAAGTAGTTGCATTCTTCTTCTTAAGCTTGTTGTTCCAACTACTGCACCATCAGGTAAATCTTCTAAAGTCGCATACTTATGAGATAAAAATACATCACTTTGGTCTTGTCTTTGTGTAACAGCAACTAACTCTAATCCATCTGGAATATAAGTAGGTACATCTTTAAGAGAATGAACTGCTATGTGAGCATTTCCAGCCAACATCTCATCTTCAAGTTCTTTTGTAAAATGACCTTTTCCACCAATAAGTGCTAGTGGTTTATCTAAAACTTTATCACCATTTGACACTATCTTATTTAACTCTACTTCTATTTCAGGAAATGATTTTTCTACTCTATCTTTTATGTGATACGCTTGCCAAAGTGCTAAGTCTGAAACTCTTGTTGCTATTATTAATTTATTCATTATTTAACCATTTTATATTTATTTTTCTTTTTATCTAACTTTGAATCTAAAAACATTGTTGGAGTTCCAGCAACCATTAAATCATCCGCTATTTTTAAATCTCTTTTTAAATGTTCTTGTACTTTTTTAGAGTTCATTTCAGCTAAAGTAATATTTGAATGCATCTCTTTATTAAACTCAATTAAGATTTTTTCTTGTGATTTTTCTCTTGCATTTACTTTAACTTTGTAAAGTTTAAGCACTACATCTTTTACACCTTTAAACTCAAGTGCTGTAGCAGCTTTTACTAACTCTACTGAAGCAGGATGTAGTCCTGAAAGTGGAAAATGAAAATAATAAATAGCAAATTTATTTGGTTGTTTTTTCATGTACTCTATGGCTGATGGAACAAAGTTTCTACAAAATGGGCATAATGGATCTGAAAAAAGTGCCACTTTATGTTCTGCATTTGCGTTTCCATAAATAAGATTTGCTTTTGTGTAGTACTTATCTTTAAAAGGTAAAGAAACACTATCTTTTAAATCAATACCTTTATTTAAATCAAATAAATCTTTCGTAATCACTTCCCCATTAGAAAACCAAATCATCTTTTGAGAAACTTTACGCTTATCTTTTTTTAGTATAGCATCAACTTTTACATAGTATGCTGACCAATCTCTTTTTTCTTTTATAACTATAGAATTTGTAACTTTTACATTTATAGATTCTATACCAGGATTTGTTGAAATCATTTTTGTTAAAAATTTTTCAACCTTTACATTTTGAAAACCTGCATAAGCTAAAGTACTACTTAGAAGTGTTATCGCTAATAATTTCAACATCAATGACATCTGAATCCTTTTTTATATTATTAAAGTCTGTTTTAGAGTTTTGTGGTTTTACAGTATAACGATTGACAGCCATAGTTGTAAGAGCTGAGAACTGTAACAATATACCAAATATATCTGTTAAAAACCCTGGGATAATAAGTAAAATAGCACCAATAATGGTAAATAAATTTAATCTTTGAAACTGTTCTAAATCTATACCATTTTGAGAAACTGCTCTCATATTCTCACTTAAAGTTTGTCTAAAATTTACAAGTATTGATATACCGTAAAAAGCACTTAGCATTATCTCGAAAAAAGTTGTAAGTCCACCAATAGCTGAAGAGATATTGACAGAGATTAGTACTTCTAAAAAAAGATATACTAAAAAATAGACCATTTTACATCAACTCCATAAGTTTCATATATACTTCATCTACACTAACAGAAATTTTTTCTTTACTTTTTCTATCAAAAATTTGAACTAATCCATTTACTAATTCTTTACCAATTATAACAGTATATGGAAAACCAATTAACTCAGCATCTTTCATTTTAAAGCCAAATCTTTCTTTTCTATCATCAAGCATTACATCAACATTTACATCTTGTAACTTTAAGTATAACTCTTCACCTAAATTTACTTGTGCTTCTTCTTTAATATTACTTATCATAATATTTACCATATATGGGGCAGTTTCCTTTGTCCAAACACAACCATTTTCATCATGATTTTGCTCAATTACAGATGCAATAAGTCTACTTACACCAATACCAAAAGTAGCCATTTCAAAAGCTTGAGGCTGACCTTTTTCATTTATAAAATTAGCTTCAAGAGCAGATGAGTACCTAGTACCAAGTTGAAAAATATGCCCTACTTCAATACCTTTTTTAAAACTAAGAGTACCACCACATGAACATTTTTCATCTATATTTTGTGTTTGAAGTTCTTCATAAGATTTTTCATTTAAAGCATCTATCTCTTCTTGTGTTTCAAATATTTTCTCAATATTTGCACCGTAAGAACAGCTATCGCAAACTACAATAGTATCTTCACCACTATTAGCAAGCACATGAAACTCTTTACTTCCACTTCCCCCAATAGCACCACTATCAGCATCAACTACACGAAAATCAAGCCCAAGTCTTGTAAAAATTTTCTTATATGTTGCTTCCATTAAGTCAAATTCTCTAACCATGTCTTCTTTAGTAGCATGAAAAGAGTAACCATCCTTCATGAGGAATTCTCGTCCACGCATAAGCCCATATCTAGGTCTTGCTTCATCACGGAACTTTGTATTTATTTGGTAAAGGTTTAGAGGTAAATCTTTATAACTTTTTACACGATTTTTTACAAGCTCAACCATAGCTTCTTCATTTGTAGGACTTAGTACAAACTCTGCATTATGTCTATCTTTTATGCGTAACATCTCTTTACCCATATCTTCAGCGCGACCAGATTTATCCCACAAAGCTTGTGGAGTTACAAAAGAGAGTTGAACTTCGTTACATCCAGCAATATCTAGCTCAGATTTTACAACTGCTCTAATTTTTTCCAATACTATTTTACCTAAAGGCAAGTAGTTGTAAAGTCCAGCACCTTGTTGATTTACAAATCCACCACGAACTAAAAATATATGAGAAGGAAGTGTTGCATCAGATGGTGCTTCTTTACTTGTTGGTATAAATGCTCTAGTTCTTCTCATTTTTTTCCTTTAATTTTTGTCTTATTGATTCTGGCATAGATGATGGCATACCTTGTTCATCTTTTTTAATTAAAAATTGTAAAGCTCCACTTAATATTCCAGATTGTGATTCTTCTGTAACTTCACGCATTTTTGAAGTCATATCATGTAAAAATCTTTTCATAACTTGTTGTGCCATCTTATTTACTTGTGTTTCATACTCTTTTGGTATGTAACCATTTTTTATGACTCTATCACTTTCAGCCTTTGCAGCTTCAAATGCTTTTTCATAAATTTCTTTAATCATAGGTTCAATATCTAGCGTATCTAACCACTCAAAAAACTCAACAATACTACGACCAATAATCCCATGAGCTTTTCTAGAAGCTTCTTCACGAAGAGTTTTGTTATCATCAGCAATAGTTTTTAAATCATCAATAGTATAAAGGTTAATACGCTCACCCTTATGGTAATTAATATCACGAGGTAAAGCCATATCAAACCAATAACGATCAAAATCACAAGATTTTATAATCTCATCTGTAATAATCGGCGTTGGAGCAGAAGTAGCTGTAAAAAGAATTGGAAATTCATTTACTGCATTTGGAAGTTCACTCATATCTATCACTTTTGCCTTACACTCTTTAGCAAGTGCCTCAGCTTTATAATCAGTACGATTCATAATATACACATCAGCACCAGCAGAAACAAGATGTTTAGCTGTAATTTCACTCATATCTCCAGTACCAATAATTAAAGCTTTTTTACCTTTTACATCATCTAGGACTGATTTTAGTTTACTAACTGCAACTGAAGCAATTGAAACAGGTTTAGAAGAAATATCTGTTGCATTTCTAACTTTTGCTGCACATTTAAAAGCATGTTTCATTACATGAGCTATCTTTTGTCCACAAAAGCCATTATCATGAGAGTACCTAAACGCATCTTTTAACTGCCCAGCAATTTGTGTTTCTCCAATTACCATAGAGTCAAGTGACGCAGCAACTGAAAATATATGATGAATAGCAGAAGAATCATCAAAAATATCAGCACGACCTTGCAGTTCTTCTCTTGATATTCCTGCACGAGCAGTTAACATATCAAATATATGCTTAGTAGCCATCTCAATGTCCGAACAAGCACAAAATACTTCCATACGGTTACATGTTGAAATAAGTATGGTTTCACTAATTTCATCAGCACTATTTAGTTTAGTTAAACATCCTGCTTTATGGTAATCATCTGGATAAGATAATTTTTCTCTTATCTCTAGTGTTGAATTTTTGTGAGAAAAACTTACATTTAAATAATTCATTAATAACTTCTTTTTATCATAGTTTGTAGTATAGATACTAACTCTTTATCATCACTCATAGCTTCCATTGCCTCATTTGAAAGCTTAGTGGCTAAAAGAAAAGATTTTTCTATAGTTTTGTGTTTATTCATTTTATCTTTAATCCAAGAACTATCAGATTCTGACAACTCTTGTTTATGTAAGGCTACTAATTTTTCTTTATCTTCATCATTTAATTCCTCATGAAGATAGATATATGGAAGAGTACATTTACCTTCAACATAATCATTCATAGCATCCTTACCAAGAGTAGCGGTATCTGAAGTAATATCTAAAATATCATCAATAATTTGAAAAGAAAGACCTAAATTTCTTCCATAAAGTGCGTGAGATGAAGCATCTTTAGAAGCTAAAATAGCAGATGCTTCAGCGGCAGCTTCTATAAGAGTTGCTGTTTTAAGATAAAGCATATCAAGATATTTATTCTCATTTGAGTTAAACGTATCTGCCATCTTAACATCCATCATCTCACCTTTAGAGAGAGCTGTTACAGATGAAGCAATAATTCGTGCTACATCTTTATCAAATGAAACAAGTTCAGTAAAGGCTTTTGAGTATAAAATATCACCAAGCATTACAGCAGTTTTACTTCCATCAGTTGCATTTACAGAAGTTACTCCACGCCTAAGAGTTGCTTCGTCTATAACATCATCATGAAGTAGAGATGCTGCATGAATCAGCTCTACAATAGCTGCTAAAAGTGGTGCATCAGGATGAGAAGATGCAATTTTTAGTATAAGTTTAGCACGAAGTCTTTTACCACCTACGAGCATAGAAAAAAGTCTATTTACCTCAGCATAATCACACTCATTTATAAGTCTTGCTATCTCTGTCTCTACTCTTTGCATCATCCCTCTTTAATTGTTTTTTACATATTCTATAGTTATAAAACCACTTCTGTCTGATAACATAAAATCTATACTAGCTTCTTTTTTTTGTTTATCAAACTTTTTAAACTTTATAAGTAAATACGGTGGATTATAGTACCCATCACTAGGTTTTAACTTTAATCTAAAGCTTTGATTTGTATGTCTTAGATAAAGTATATGTTGTGATACAATTTTATCATAAGAGCTAAAAATAATAAGTCCACCATTTTTATATAGAGTCCATCTAAAAGTTAGAAGTTTTTTTCTATTATTGTATTTTACAAAAATTTTCTTTTGCTCATCTTTTTTTAGTACTATATTTTTAGTTTCTGCAAACTCATTTGAAAAAGAGAGTGTAAAAGTAAAAAATAATAGTATAAAAAAATGTAAAATACTTTTCAAAGTTTAACTATTCGCTTTTAGAAACTATATCACCCATAAGTTCTATACATAAACTTTTCATTTTTGTTTCAACTTCATCACGATTTTCAACCATAAAAAGTTTTACTTCATCATGAAAATCATCACCAAGATGTTTATTTAGAAGCATTTCCATAGCTGCTCTTTGACGTATAAAATTTTCTAAATCAAATCTAACTACATCATTATTTGCTGTAAAAACTATGTCCATCAATTTACTGACCGGTGAACCCAGAAAAATATCATCTTCATCTTCAAATAAAGCACTATATTTTGTATTCATATTTATTCCTATAATATTTAAAATTTAATCGCGATTATATCATCACAATCATAATTGTTTCTTAGAGCTACTTAACTATCTCTGTTCCAACACCCTCAGATGTAAATAATTCAAGCAACATTGAGTGTTCTAATCTTCCATCAATAATATGTGCTTTTGCTACCCCACCATCTATAGCTTCTAAACATGCATCTACCTTTGGTACCATTCCACCATATATAGTTCCATCTTCTTTCAAGGCTTCAACCTCATCCTTTGTTAATGTACTTAAAAGATTTTTATCATTATCTAATACACCAGCTGTATCTGTTAAAAATATAATTTTATTTGCACCTATTGATTTTGCTACATGAGATGCACATAAATCAGCATTTATATTAAATCCAGGATGACCCATTTCAACTCCAGCAGCAATAGGGGCAATAACTGGAACAAATTTCTCATCTATCAAGTTAGATATTACATCTGCTTTTACATCTGTAATATTTCCCGTAAGTCCCCACTTTGAAAAGTCTTTAGCTTTTGCAGTTATAAAATGAGCATCTTTCCCACTAACACCAATAGCTTTTGCTCCATGAGAGTTTAAAAGCGATACTATCTCTTTATTTATCTCTCCACTTAAAATCATCTCTGCAATTCGCATTACTTCTTTAGTTGTTACACGTTGACCATCTATGAACTTTGTTTCAATCTTTAGGGCATCTAACATATCAGTAATTTTTTTACCACCACCATGAACTATAACTGGTCTTATCCCTACTAGATACATAAGCAATATATCTTCAGCAAACTTCTCTTTTAGCTGTGGTGAAGTTTGGGCTGATCCACCATACTTTATAACTACTATCTCATTACTAAACTCTTTTATAAACGGGAGAGCCTCAAGGAGAGTTTTAACCGTTTCTATTTTTTTTTGCACTATCTTTTTCCTATATATTTATCTATTTGTTTATATATTTTCTCATCTACTTGCACATACATATCTAGTAAAGATAACGGTAAATTAAAAGATTTAATTTTCACTAAATCTTTATACGTCACTAAAAGTGAATCTGATTTATCTTTTTCTAAAATAGTTTGTAGTTCCTCTTTTGTAAATGCGTGATGATCTTCAAAATAGTTTTTTGAAACCACATCAGGTAAATATTTATCTAAGCGATTTGGTCTTGCTATCGCTGTTACTAGTGACATTTTATCATATTTGTCTTTAAGCTGGACTACTCGCTTAAAATCTCTGCCCTCTTTTACTTTTATAACCTCTTTATCATTCCATAGTTTTTCACGAAAAGCTCCAGATGGTAAACACGATTTATTACTTGTATCTACTTCTATGAGTAAGTCTAATTTTTTTATATCATGTTTAGAATAAGCATCATCTAAAAAAACTATTTTTGCCCCCATCTCTTTAGCTTTTTGTATTGCTATTTTTCTATCTTCACTCACTATAACTATTGCAGATGGAACTTTATGAGCATATATCATAGCTTCATCACCACTAATTGTTACATCAACTAAAACTTTTTTAGAATCACTAACGATGTGTAAACCTTTACTCTCACGTCCATAACCACGCAAAATAATTGCTACATCCTCATAATGTTGAGCTAATTGTGTTATAAGTGGAGTTTTTCCACTTCCACCAACATTTAAGTTTCCAACTCCAACTATAGGTATATTAAAATCTTCTTCCACTTTAGTTTTAAATCTTATATATACAATAAAACAATAAAGCCAAGAAAGTGGTAGAAGCAAAAATGAAAGAAGTTTTTGAAAAAAATTTGGGTTGTAGAAATACTCCTCAACCCAAAATACTAAACTCTTGTTGATGATACTGACTTTATTTTATCTATAACAAATTTTACATCTTTATCACACATACCTGCATAAATAGGAAGTGACATAACCTGCTGATAAGCTGTTAAAGCAGTTGGAAAATTATTTATTTTCAATGCATATTTTGTTTTATAATAAGATAAAAAATGTAATGGAATATAGTGAAGTCCAACCTCTACACCAACTTTTTTAAGTTCAAGAGCAAAAGAGTCTCTATTTTTATCTACTTTAATAATATAAAGAGAAAATGGATGTTCATCATTTACAACTTCAGGTACACTTATATGCTCAACTAAAGAAAGTTCTTTAGTATACATAGAAGCTATCTCTTTAACTCTAAGTAAGTTTTTATCTTGCTCTTTAATTTGCGCACGAATATAAGCAGCATCTAACTGACTCATAGAATAATCATAACCAATATCTACAACATCATAAATATAGCCTAATGCATTCTCATCTCTAGTCATAGCATGAGAGCTTAAAAGTTTCGCACGATTAATAATACTCTCATCATTTGAAACAACCATCCCACCATTACATACATTCTTTTTTAAATGAGATGAAAAATCAAAACATGTTATATCTGCACCAGTTGAACCAATTTTAGCACCATTGTAAGTAGCTCCTAGTGCTTCAGAAGCATTTTCAACAATTTTAACATTATAAATTTTAGCCATATTGTAAAGTCTATCTAAATCACTAACTTGCCCAGCTACATGAGTAATAATAACAGCTTTTAGTTTTTTAGACTTATTATCTTCTAAATATGCTTCCAATTTATCAAGATTTATATTGTAACTTTTTGCATCAATATCTATAAATACAGGTTCAGCATCAAAATGACGAACAACCTCTGGAACTGAAGGGTGTGCATTTACAGAACATACTATTTTATCCCCTCGCTTTAACTCAAGAGCTAACATAGCAAGATGAAGAGCTGATGTACCATGAGATGTTGCAAGTGCATACTCACAACCAATATAATCTTTAAAATCTTTTTCTAGCTCTGCAACTTGATCTAACTCTTCACCATCTAAAACATCACTTACATTAGAGTGTGCATCTCTACTACTTTCATATTTACAAAATACTACATTTCTCAAAATCAAATCCTCATATTTATTTTATAAACCAATATCTCGTGGATAATTGAAATCATGATTTATTGTTCTTGATGTCAACTTAGCAATAATTGGCATCTTTCTCTTAAATTGATTAGCAAAAATTCTTTTAATAATCATATCAAGCATTTTTTCATCACAACCTTGCTCAATAATTTCATCTCTACTAAGTCTATCTTCTACATAAAGTTTCATTGCCTTATCTAGCTGAGCATAAGTATAACCCAAATCTGCTTCATCACTTTGACCATCCCACAAATCCGCAGATGGTGGCTTATCTATAATACTTCTACTTACACCAAGATATTCAGCAAATTCAAAAACTTCACTTTTGTACATATCTCCAATTGGATTTATTGCAGATGATAAATCACCATAAAGTGTTCCATATCCAAGCATAAGCTCACTTTTATTACTAGTACCCAATACTAAAGCACCCTCACGAGCAGATATATCAAAAAGTGTAGTCATTCTAAGTCTTGATGAAAGGTTACCTTTACGAAGGTTATTCATATTTTGATTATTTTCTTCATAAACTTTTAACATAGGTTCAATAGATACAGTCTGCACATTTAAAGAAAAATCATGACACAACTCATCCGCATCATCAAGTGAACTTTGAGATGAATATTGTGACGGCATTTTCACACAAAGAAGATCATCTTGAAAAACTTTTTTAGCCAACACTGCTACAACTGCTGAATCAAGACCACCACTTAAACCAAGTACTACTTTTTTAATACCAGTTTTACGAACTTCATTATCTAAAAAATGGTGCAAATAAATCTCTATCTGCTCATATTTTTTCATAATTTAACCTTAGTATTGTCTAATTTCTTAAAGATTTTTTAACAAATTAGATTATATCAAAATTTAGTAACTATATAGATACCTTATTTATAAACTAATGATACAATTTGTACCAAAAAATTAAAAAGAGAAAATATGCAAATAAAAGTTCAGCCAATGGGTGTATATCAAACTAATTGCTATATTGTAAGTATTGATGAAAAAGATATTATTATTGATCCAGGTGTAGATGCAACTGCTTGGGTTTTAGATAATGTTACAAACCCCATAGCTATTTTAAATACTCATGGACATTTTGACCATGTTTGGAGTAACGCTGAGCTTCAAAAAAAATTAAATATAAAACTATATACTCCAAAAGGTGATGTGATGCTTTTAAATGAAAGTTCATGGATGCCAGATTTACCACCATCTACTCCAGATGTAGAAGTTTTACCAGATGAAGAGATAGTTATTGATGGCATAAAAGTAAAGTTTCGTCATTTTCCTGGTCACTGTCCAGGATGTTCTAGTATTGAAATTGGTGATGCTATGTTTAGTGGTGATTTTATTTTTGAAAAATCTATTGGTAGGACAGATTTTCCTTATTCTTCACCACAAGATATGAAAAAATCACTTCAAAAGTTTAAGTTACTTGATTATGACAAAACAATATATCCAGGTCATGGCAATACTACAACAATTAAGCAAGAACAGCAATATGCTGATTATTGGATAAATAGTCTATAAATTAAGACTATTTATCTTTATCATCAAGTAATTTAAGTTTTAAAACATGTCTTTCTGTAATAACAGTTTTAAATTCACCCTCAAAAACTTTAATATCTAAAACATTTGCAATAACATTTACATTTCTTTTCTTACCCTCTTTATGGCGTACTTTTGCAATAAATTTAACAACATCACCATACTTTACAGGTGATAAAAATTGACAATCACTAGCTACTAAAACTACATTTCTTTCATTTACAGCTACCATTGCAGCATAATCAGCAGCTGAAAATATAAATCCACCATGAATAAGCCCCTCTTCATCAGCAACCATTTCAGATGTAGTTTCTAGCTTAACTTCAACACTACCCACTTCAAGTCTTGTTATCTCACCATTTAAATCATGGTTTACTCTTTCATGAGTTCTTAGTACTATCTCTTCTTCACCAGAGTAATCATGAATCTCTAACTCTTCATCAAATATATTTTCTGCTTCGGTATTAATTTTCTCTGTCATATTCATTTTTTGTCCTTAATCAGCTTAACATATACTCTTGCAGGTGCTGGATAACCCTCTACTGTTTTAGTATTATCATCTGGATCTAAAAAATCTTCTAAAGATTGTCCCTCAATCCAGTCTGTTTTTCTCTGCTCTTGAACTTGTGTTATAGAAGTTTCTAGTACTTCAAAACTTACAAATCCAGCACGCATACACCAATTTTTCAAAGCTTTTATAGTTGGTACAAAATATATATTTGGTATTTTTGAATATGAAGATTCTGGGCATAAACACATCTCATCTTCACCATCTATATAAAAAGTATCTAAAATTACTTCACCCTTATTATCTAAACCTTTATATAGTTGCTTAAGCATAGCAACTGGATCACTTCTATGATATAAAACACCTAAACAAAAAATAATATCAAATTTTTCTTCATAAAACTCTACATGTTCAACACCCAAAAGCTCATACACGATATTGCTCTTTACAAAATGGTTTATAAAATCAAATTGTGTTTTATAAAGTGGCGATGGGTCAAAGCCTACTAAAGATTTTGGTTTATCCTCTTGCATACGAAAAAGATAATACCCATTGTTGCAGCCTATATCGGCAACTTTTTTATCTTTTAAATTAAAATGTTTACGTAAAAGATTATATTTTATATTACTTTGCCATTCTGTATCTATAAAAGTATCAAAAATTTTAAAAGGTCCTTTTCTCCAAGGCATCATAATTCTTGCAATATTTTCTACATCTATATTTTTTTTAGAACTTATTTTAACAATATCACCAAGTTCCACTTCAAACTCATCATCTTCTAAACTCTCTAATGCCTTGCGAAGTGGAAGTATATTTTTCCAAGTCATCCATTTTTGTCTATCTTCTCTTATCTTATCTAAATTCATTTTAATCACTACAATATATTTATTTTTATATAATTGTACCCAAAAGAAAATTCAAGTAAGGAAACTTAATGCGTCTTGAGAAAAAAGCCACCTTAGTATCAACCTCAGTTGCCGCTCTTTTAGTAGTAATTAAAATGACAGTTGGTATTTTTAGCGGTTCTATAGCTGTTTTAGCTTCTGCTATTGATTCACTACTAGATTTAACAGTATCATTATTTAACTATTTTGCACTTAGTAATGCTGAAAAAACTCCCGATGAAAATTTCAACTTTGGACGAAATAAAATAGAACCATTAGCAGCAGTTATAGAGGGTAGTGTTATCTCTTTTTCAGCTTTATTTATCTTTTATGAATCATTAGTAAAAATAACACATCCAAGAGATATGAACTTCATGTCAGAATCTGTATCTGTGATGCTAGTATCGTTAGTTATAACTATAGCCCTTGTAATATTTCTAAACTATGTAGCAAAAAAAACAGGCAATATGGTTATAAAAGCAGATGCCCTACACTACAAAACAGATATCTTTTCAAATGGTGCTGTTTTAGTTGCCTTAGCCCTCATTTCAATGACTGGTGAGCAACTTATTGATCCCATTTTAGGTATTGGTATTGCAGTTTTTATGATTTATTCATCTATACCTATCATAAAAGAGGGTATATTAATGCTTCTTGATGCTGCTTTACCTGAAGAAGACAATCAAAAAATAAAAGATATCCTTGAGAGTTCAATTAGAAACAATGAAACAACAGACTACCATTTTTTACAAACTAGAGAATCAGGCTCCCATATTTACATATCTGTTCATGTAGTTTTCAATGTAAGTATTTCTCTTTATGATGCTCATGTAATTTCTGATAAATTAGAATTAAAAATTAAAGAATTGTTTGATGATAAAAAAGTCCATATAATGATACACATGGACCCGTATGATGATTCGGAAATAAATGAGGAAGAAAATGAGTACTAAGTAAAATTACTTAGCAAACTCAACAGCCCTACTCTCTCTGATAACATTTACTTTTATCTCACCAGGGTATTGTACTTTTTCCTCTATCTCTTTGGCTATCTCTTTAGCCATCAGTATTGATTCATCATCATTTATAAGCGTTGCATTGACTATAACTCTTACTTCACGACCAGCATTTATGGCATAAGCCTGTCTTACACCATTTTGAGTAGATGCTATCTCCTCTATCTCTGTAACACGCTTTAAGAAACTCTCTAGTACTTCTCGTCTAGCCCCTGGTCTTGCTGCTGAGAGTGCATCTGCTGCACAAACAGCTCCACATTCTACGGAGTTTATTTCTTCATGACCATGGTGAGCATAAATAGCATTTATTACTACACTATTTTCATTATATCGGTTACAAATATCAGCACCTAAATTTACATGATTTCCATCACTATCATGAGTTAAAGCCTTACCAATATCATGTAAAAGCCCAGCTCTTTTTGCAAGTCTGGCGTCACCACCCATCTCAGATGCCATAATTCCAGCTAAATGAGCTACTTCGAGAGTATGTGCCAATGCATTTTGTCCATAAGATGCACGATAACGAAGTTTACCAAGTAGTTTCATAAGTTCTGGATGCATAACACCAATATCCATATCTGCAATTAACTCTTCACCCTCAGCCAATATAGCCGCTTCAAATTCATCTGAAACTTTAGTAAAAATTTCTTCAATTCTAGCAGGTTGAATCCTACCATCTTCTATAAGAAGCTCTAAAGTTTTAGTTGCTATTGCTCTACGATAAAGGTTAAATGAACTAACCATTATTGCATTTGGAGTTTCATCTATGATTATATCTACACCAAGCAAGGTTTCAAGAGCTTTAATATTTCTACCCTCTTTACCTATAATACGACCTTTTAATTCATCATTATCTAAGTGAACTAAATTTGTTAAACGCTCAGATGCAAACTCACCAGCAAAACGAGTAGTAGCTTGAGCTAAAATATAATTTGCTTTTTGTTTAGCCTCTTTTTTTGCTCTTTCTTCATACTTTCTTACTACATGAGCTATATCTGCACGAGATTTTTCTTCCACTTTTTCAAGAAGTAGTTTTTTTGCCTCTTCAACTGTCATCCCTGCAATATTTTCCATAGAATGTAGGGCATCATCTATCTTTGTTTCATATTTATTTTTTAGTAACTCTAAAGATTTTTCACTTCTTTGTAAATTTACTTTTTGTGCTTTAATACTAGCCATATTATCATGAAGTTTTCTTTCTTCTTCTTTTTTATAGCGTTTAAAACTTTGCTCTTTTCGTATTACACTATCTTCTCTTTGGTGAAGATCATCTTTTGCTCTTTGTTTAGCACTCTCAAATTTTTTACTAGCTTCTAACTCAATCTCTTGAGATTTTAAATTTGACTTACTTAAAAGTAAATGTGCTTCATTTTCAATAGCACTTGCTTTTGCTTTAGCTTGTTCGATGTAAATATCAAAATTTGCATTTGTAATTTTCTTAGAAATGAAAAAACCTATAAGACCACTAATTGTAGCTATTGAGCCACCTATTAGGATTTCACTTAACATTTTTTCTAACCTTATTTTCTATTTTTATTTTTGATGTTATTAGCACATCACATGTGATATCATAATCATCACAAATCAACTCTTTTGTATAACAAATATCTGGCTGTATAAATATAATATATGGTTTCTTTTTTAATTTTTCAAAGAAACGATCATACATCCCTTTTCCAAAACCAATTCTTTGTAAATTAGCATCAACTCCAACTATTGGAACAACTGCTATATCAATTTTTCTAATATTTCTTAAAGTATTTCCCGCTTCATAAATACCAAACTTTTTTTTCTTAAGCGGTAATCTAAATGGTACCATCTTAAAACTTTGCTCAACCATAAATGGTGTAAATATGTTATAGTTTTTACGAAGCTTAGATATTGTTTTCATTATATTTACTTCAAATCCAAAAGGAATATAAAATAATATATTTTTACCTTTAAACCTTTTAATTTCTTTCATTAAACTAAAATTTAATTTAGCATCAAGATATATTTTATTGTGTACAGGCTTATTTTTTAATTTTTTTATGCAATATTTTCTAAATATTGTTTTTCTATGAGACATATTAAATCTTTATCGCTATAATTTCGCTAATTTTACTCTAAAAACAGAAAACAAGGTAACAAATGTTAAAAAAAACCATCATATTTATGTCAATTTTATCAGCACTTCTATTTCAAGCTTGCTCAAAATCAGAAGACACAACAGAAGAAACAACAAACGAAGTTAATAATTTAGTATCATCAAATGAGTATGTACTTACAGCAATAGACAATAAACAATATGTTGTAAAAAAAGATGGTTCTGGTTTTGTACTTGAGGGAGCAGAGGGGAAAGTAGTAATTTTTGATATATTTGCAACTTGGTGTCCACCTTGTCGTGCAACAGCTACACACTTAAGTTCTTTACAAAAAAAATATAAAGAAAAACTAGTAATTATTGGACTTACAATTGAAGACAACATTCAAAATCAAAAACTACTAGACTTTAGAGAAAAATATGATGCAAACTATGTACTTGTAAATTCTAGTGAAAACAGAAGATTAAGTGATGCTATAGTTAAAGAGTTAAAATTGGGAGAAAGATATCCAATCCCTACTATGGCTCTTTACAAAGATGCAAAACTTATTAATCATTTTGTTGGTGCTACTGAAGAAGAATTTATAGATAGCGATATCAAAAGAGCATTGGGGATATAAATAGATGTTTGGCTTTATAAAAAAATCATTTGCTAAAACTGCAGAGGCTATAAAATCAATAGCTCCAAAGAAAAAAATATCATTTTCCAAAGATGAGATAGAAGATATTTTACTAGAAGCTGACGTTGAGTATGATTTGGTAGAAATTTTACTAAATGAGATGTACCAAAGTAAAATCACTCGTGACATTTTACGCTCAAAACTTTTAGCTACTCTTGCTTATACGTCATACAAAGAACCAGAATTTACAACACCTTTTGTTGAACTAATTGTTGGTGTAAATGGTGCAGGAAAAACAACAACTATTTCTAAACTAGCTCAAAGATATAAATCACAAGGTAAAAAAGTTATGCTTGGAGCTGGAGATACTTTTCGTGCAGCAGCAATAGAACAACTTACACTTTGGTCACAGAAGTTAGATATCCCAATAGTTTCATCAAAACAAGGTCATGATAGTTCTGCTGTAGCTTACGACACGATAGACTCTGCCAAATCAAAAGGTTTTGATAATGTCATAATTGATACAGCAGGAAGACTTCACACTCAAACAAATTTATCAAACGAACTTATTAAAATAAATCGTATTTGTAATAAAGCACACTCTGGTTCCCCTCATAGAACAGTTTTAGTAATAGATGGTACACAAGGTAACTCCGCTATAGCTCAAGCAAAAGCATTTAATGAAATGATAGGCATTGATGGCATAATCATCACAAAACTAGATGGAACTGCAAAAGGTGGTAGTGTATTTAGTATAGCCTACGCATTAGAACTACCAATACTTTACGTAGGAACTGGTGAACAACCAGAAGACTTAACTCCTTTTGACAAGTACGAGTTTGTAGATGGTTTACTTGATGTAATTTATGAAGAAGAAAAAGCTTAACAAAAGTCAAAATTTTTACAAAGATTTTGAATAATCATTTTATATTCATCATCTGTAATTTTAGCTATTTTTGAAGTTACTCTTTTTTTCGATATAGTTCTAATATGATTAATTAGTATATCTGAATCTTTTTCTAGTTTATCTCTTGCAGTTAATCTTAATCTATATGGTTTCATATCATCCAAAAGTTGAGTTGATAATGGCATGACAATAATAGTATCCAATATACTATTTTCATCATCATTTGAGATGATTATACAAGGTCTTACTTTGCCTATCTCATCACCTTTTTTAGGATTTAAATTAATACCTACAATATCACATCTACTTAATTCCATCATC
>Ga0256826_1000514_pt1 | contig 23435 bp, 29 predicted proteins | sample CV79metaG_FD_185975 | JGI IMG/M metagenome (GOLD analysis project Ga0256826, IMG submission 185975) | Hydrothermal vent microbial communities from East Pacific Rise, Pacific Ocean - CV79 | ecosystem: Environmental > Aquatic > Marine > Hydrothermal vents | place: Pacific Ocean: East Pacific Rise...
GCCTTAGAAGATGCCGAGTTCCAACAGGCGGCAGATGCCTTTGATAATGAAGATGACGAAGAGTAGTTTACTTAGTAGGTTATAAATCTGTCAAACCCACTTAATCTGTGGATACCTTCTAACTTTTTATTATCTCAATTAACAGCATTGACAAACTTCCAATTCAAATACAGTATAATATCAAACATAAAACGCAAGGATATAACATGAGTAAAGCAGAAGAATTAATTACTATTTTAAATAAAGAGATTATCCCAGAAATTGATAATATTATCGATGATATGTGTGAACTTATTGCTGATAATAAAAATGCAAGCGATGAAGACAAGGCAGAGTTTAAAGAGGCTCAAGCGATGAAAAAAGAGTTTAAAGAGATGGCCTTTGAAGCAGAAACAGGTGAGATGGATGAAGAAGAGTGTGCTGAAAACTTAGCTGAATGTAAAGAGATTTTAGCAGAGATCCAAGCCCTTGGAGATGAGTAAACTCCCCCTTCACAACCTTTTCATTCCCTCAAAAAAAGAGTCCAATAAACTCATTATAATTTTACATGGAAGAGGAGACTCTTCTGAGGGTTTTAAGTTCTTTCCTCAAGAGTTAGGTCTAGATGATATTAATTATCTTCTATTAGATGCTCCTTTTGAATACTACACAGGTTTTTCTTGGTACGACCTTCCTCCAAACCAACTTCCCGGCATTGAATACTCATCCAAAATATTAACAGAGGTCTTAGATACGCTTTTTAAAGAGAAATATGAGCCTTCACAAACTATTTTATTTGGTTTTTCTCAAGGCTCTTTGCTTAGCTTTGAATTTGGTGCGCGTTATAAAGAAGTTTTGGCAGGATACATTGCGGTTAGTGGTTATATTTATGATGCAGACAGACTTCTTTTAGAGATGAACAAAGAGGCTAAGCGAGGTAATTGGTTATGCACGCATGGTTATGAAGATGATGTTTTACCTTTCCAAGAGAGTAGGGCTCAAGTAGAAGTACTTTTAGATGGTGATTTTGAGATTGATTTTAGAGCGTATCATAAGACACATACAATTGATATGGCTGAGTTTAAAGAGATTAAAAAATGGATTATTGAAAAGTTGAAGGATTAAAAAGCTTCAAGACCAGAACTCTTTGAATTAAGGTCTTGAAGTAAACCGTAATCTCTTTGAGATTACAGACGAGATTCGTAGCGTCTCATCATGAAAAGACGTTTAAGAATTTTCTTGCGAGTCGTGATTTTCTCTTTCTTGCGCTTGTCAGTTTCCGTTTCGTGGAAACGTCTAGCACGTGCTTCAGTAACAATCAGATTTCTATCTGTTTGTTTCTTGAAGCGACGGTACGCAGCGTCGAAGTGATCATCAGATTTTAAGATAACACCAGGCATTGCATTCACCCTCTTTCTCTAATTATTATTAGACGCGAATTATAGCATAATCCGCATTTAAATCAAAGTCTTACATCATTCCTGAACATGATTGACCATCACATAAGAAAACACCTTGTAGTGGTGTTCCCCCTGTTTCTAAAGTACGTGTAACTTCAAGTGTCTCAAGATCTAGTTCATAAAACAGACCATTATCTGTAGCAAATGCATAGAAGTGTTTCATATCTGGATGAACAAAAGATGTATGTGATTGTAAAATGGCACCATTAATTTGAGGACCACTCACTTCAACATTTTTAAGTAAAGTATGTGTTGTAGTGTCAATAATAGAAATGAAAGTATCTTTATGGTTTGTTACAATAGCAAGGTTACGCGCAGGAACAAATGTTGTATGACCTGCACCAAAACCAACAGGAATTGAAGTTTCAACTTTCATAGTATCAATATTTAGAACATATACGTTACCCTCTGTTGAACCAATGTACATATGAATACCGTCTGGGTGCATATTAGCATGGTGAGAACCCATGTTTTCAATATTTTCATCTGAAAGGGAAACCCTTGCTTTTTCGATTAAACGTCCTCTTCTCATTTTGTATTTAATTACCATTGGAGAGAAGTTGTTTTGAACAGAACCTTCTGCCAAAGCAAAAAATGTACGTTTTTTACCTGCTTTAAGGAAGTGATGTACAGTTGTTGGTGTTTCTATAGAACTTAGTTTTCTTACAATCCATTTTTTACCCATGAAACGACGCATCATTCGAGGAGCTTTTCTTATCTTATAAACAGAGATTGTACGATTTGGTCTATCAATTAATGCAAACTTGTGTTTAGAAAACCAAAAAGGGTGACCAGTAGCATTTCCCCCACCGTAGTCACCATTCTTTTCATAAACAGTATCATCACCAACAACGGCAACAACAGTGTCTGTCTTAACATCTATTAAAGAAGCCATTGGCTTATCAGCACCCGTTACTAGTTGAAGTCCTAGTTTCGCATTATAAGCCTCTGCTGAACGTGGATGGTGTTGTAACTCAACCATACCAATATTTTCATTAGTTTCAGCGTCAATTACATCCATAGAATTTGAACCACGTGTAACTGCGTAAACTTTACCTAGGTCACCTGCTTGGTCTATTGGATATGGGTCAAGACCAACTGTTTGGTTAGCACTTTGAAGAACCATATTATCGACGTCAATAGCAATTACTCTATCAAGTAGTTTATCCCCATAAAAAGCTTTGACTGTAAAACTATCTTCTATTTCAGTTGCTTGAGCAACACCTATAAGTAATAGCGATGTCGCTATTAATGATTTGATTGTTATATTTTTCATTATTTCCCCCTTGAAAAAAACGTAAAATAATAACATGTAATTTTTTAAATCAGGGAAGACCTAGCGCGTGGATATAGCTTTTACTTATATATATTTTTATTTGGCATTTCACTTTTTAAAGGTATTTTCTTTAAAATTAGTGAAAATAAATGAATGGATGATTAGATTTTCATTCTATTATCACATTAGTGTTATACTGATTTCTTATAATACTCCTGAAACTAGGAATGTTATAAACTATTAAATTATTTAAAAAATATAATCAAAAAAAGGTGATTTATAAAAAAATACAATAAACAAAACACTTTCTATTAATATAAAATAAAATTTAAAATTTAATTTTTATATGCTCTAAAATTGTTAATTTATTTAAGAATTTTAATCTTTTTAGTTATTTACTGTAAAATCACATTTATAGACTTGATCTTTATTGTCGATTTAGAAGTCTTTTTGATTGTACTTAGCACCTTTGTTTGAGTTATGTATATTCTAATAGTTTTCTAGGCTTATGGTGTTTTAGTATAGAAAGTATTGACATTACTCTAAAATATTTAACACGTATTATTGATATTTTTGAATAAAGGTTCTAATCTCTTTCTCTTTTGGTAAAATCCATGAATTTTGCATGTCATTGATTTTTAAAGTTGGAATCATTGATATACCAGCTTCCTTAAAAGCTTTTAAGTTTGTAGTAATGTCATACGTGATGATTTCAATACTATCGTCTTCTAGCTGAAGTTTTTTAAGGATTTTAGCAGCATAAGCACATCGTGGGCATAAGGCAGATTTGTAAAGTTCTATTTTCATATTTTCTCTTTTGTAAAGGGTAGGGCTTTTGAGGTTAGAAAAGTTTAACTATATAGTAAATTATATAGTTAAATGATATTTTTTATAAATTTTTGCATGGTGTTGACAACTTCTTCAATAGAATCTTCACCAGAAATTTTTGTAAGTAAATCTTGCTGGGTGTAAAAATCTTGAATATCAGCTAAAGGCTCGGTGTAAACCTTCATCCGGTTATTAAAGACTTCATTATTATCATCCGCACCACGAGCACGACCAAGAACTCGGTCCCTTGCTGTTTCTTCACTTACTTCTACTTCAATGACAGAAATTAGTTTAATACTGGCTTCTTTTTTAAGGTACTCGTCTAAGGCATTCATCTGTTCATTTGAGCGAGGATAGCCGTCAATAATGATAGCGTTAAGAGAAGTGTTCTTTATAGCAGAGATAATAGTTTCAATAGCAATCTCAATAGGAACAATGTTCCCAGCAGATATAAAACTATTTATTATTTTTCCACGTTCACTTCCTGAAGCAACTTCTTCACGAAGCAAGTCACCCGTTGAATAGTGCTTAATACTATCAGAGTTTTGTTCTGCAATAAGTTCCGCATCAGTAGTCTTACCTGAACCTGGAGCTCCGATAATAAGAATAAGCTTCTTCATAAAACTAAGCGTCTTTCTTTGGAGTTTCTCTAAGACGAATGTGTAAATCACGCAGTTGAGTGTTATCCACTGGGCTTGGAGCCTGAGTTAACAGACATGAAGCCTTTTGTGTCTTAGGAAAGGCAATAACATCACGAATTGATTTTTGTCCTGTCATAAGCATAATTAAACGGTCAAAACCAAGGGCAAATCCACCATGTGGAGGTGCACCAAACTTAAGGGCGTCAAGTAAGAAACCAAATTTAGATCTAGCTTCTTCTTCTTCAATGCCCATAAGTTCAAATACCTTAGACTGCATGTCTTCTTTATGGATACGAATAGATCCACCACCAAGTTCCGTTCCATTAAGGACAATATCATAAGCGATAGAGTCGATATCTTCAAGATGTTCTTTGTCTATGTCAGAAGGCATAGTAAAAGGATGGTGAAGTGCTTTAACCCGGCCGTCCTCAATCTCAAACATTGGAAAGTCAACAACCCAAGTAAATGCGAATGCATTAGGGTCAATGATGTCCATTTTTTCATGTTCAGCTAAGAAAATACGGAAACGACCCATATAATCCCAAACTACTTTCTTCTCACCGGCACCAAAGAAGATTACATCTCCAACAACAAGCTCACAACGTTTTACAAGTTCATCAATCTCAGACTGAGCAAAAAACTTGGTAAGAGGACCTTTAAGACCATCTTCTTTCATTTGGAAGTAACCAAGACCCGCTGCACCAAACTTACGTACATAATCTTCAAAAGATTTCATCTCACGTTTAGAAAAGATGGTGTCACCTTGAGGAACCTTAAGTGCTTTAATACGGTTAGTTTTAGGGTTAGAAGCAATCTTAGTAAAGATTTCATTATCACACTTTTCAAAGATGTCAATAACGTCTACCATCTCTAAACCATAACGAAGGTCAGGCTTGTCTGAACCATAAGTTTCCATAGCGTGAGAATATTTCATTCTTGGAAATGGAGTTTGTACTTCACGCCCACTTGCTTTAAACATATCTTTTAAAAGCTTCTCAGCTGTAAGGATTACATCATCTTGAGAACAAAAACTCATCTCTACATCTATCTGAGTAAACTCAGGTTGACGATCAGCTCTTAGGTCTTCATCTCTAAAACATCTAGCAATTTGGAAATATTTATCAAACCCAGCCACCATTAAAAGCTGTTTGAAAAGCTGTGGTGATTGTGGAAGTGCATAAAATTCACCATCATGAACACGCGAAGGAACAAGGTAATCTCTTGCACCTTCTGGAGTAGATTTAGTAAGAATAGGTGTTTCTACTTCTAAAAATCCTAATTCATCTAAAGAATTACGTGCAGCAATTGCTACCTTTGAACGAAGTTTAAAAGTGTCATAGGTTTTAGTGTTACGAAGCTCTAAGTATCTGTACTTAAGTTTAGTCTCTTCACCAACCTTATCATCACCAATAACAAAAGGTGTAGGTTCAGAACGGTTTTCAATGATAAGTTCATCTACAATGATTTCAATACTTCCTGTTTTTAAACGAGGATTAGTTAGACCTTCACCACGAGCACGTACCTTACCTTTAACAATAAGAACAAACTCATCTCTTACGCTGTCTGCAGTTTCATGTGCTTGTTTGCTGTCAGCAGGGTCACAAGTCAGTTGAATCAGACCACTCTTATCTCTCAGGTCGATAAAAATAATACCACCATGATCTCTATGGCTATTTGCCCAACCAGCAACAGTAACAACTTGACCTATATGGCTCTCGTTTAAATCAGTACAATAATGTGTTCGCATGAACATCCTATATATAGACGTTTGTCTAGTAGTTTTTCTAAAGAAATGCCGACTATATTAAAAGTGACTTTCTTAATTTTCGTGATTTTATCTAAAAAAAGCTTATAGGCTACTAATGTGTGACGAAAGAGCAGCTCTAAGAATCCTATACTCACTCAGAGATATTTTCTGAAGTTCACAATGCTTCTACACGGTAAAAATTGTACAAGTTTTACCTTGAATCCTAACTATAACTCTTATGAACGAAAAACTTGTGCAAGGTTGCATTTCAAAACACCTTTGAACGTATTTATCTCGTAATAGCAAGATTCTTGTATTGCTGGGTGAGTATAGGATTTTGAGAGCTGTTTTTAAGTTCTTAAAGTTAGTTTATGTGATACAAAGTTTTAAAGTTTATTGTTTTGTTTAGAGGTACCCTTAAGTATTAACAAACTATAATTTCCCCAATTATAAAGGATATTTCGATGATGAAACAAATTGATATGAGTTCACCAGAATTCTTAGAACAGATGGAAAAAACAAAAAAATTTACAGATAAAGTTAATAAACAGTTTGGATGGGTTTATAACCCAAATCATGATGTAAACGAAGGTGTGACGATGGGGCTAGCTCGTCATAAAATGCTTTACGGTAAACGTTTTTGTCCATGTTTCATGGTTGAAGAGACTGCAGACGGGAAACACAAAAGTGTTGATGACCGTGTTTGCCCTTGTCCTCAAGCCATTGAAAAAGAAGTTCCTGAAGAAGGAAAATGTCATTGTGGTATTTTCTGTACACCTGAGTACGCTGCTACACACGACCAGTAGGTCATTCTTCTAAATTATATGGCAATATGCCATATAATCTTTCAACAAACCACATTCTGCTAATATCTTAAATAAGCTATAATATAAAAAACTTACAAATGAGCATAGACTAATGACTGATTATAATACTAATAATGAAAAACCGGAACAGATTAAAAAAGTAGGTGTGATTCTTCGTCCTTCATCTCCTGAAATTAAAGATCAATTTCTTTCGGTTAAAAAAAGCTTTGAGAGCTTTGGAATTGATGTGATTTTAGACAATAACAGTGCACAAATGATAGGTCTTTTAGGTCAGCCCTTTGAGATGGTATGTGAAAGTGCAGATGTTCTGGTTACCTTGGGTGGTGATGGAACGCTTATTTCAGCCGTACGTCGTTCTCATGAGTTTGATATTCCTGTTTTTGGTATCCATGCAGGACGTTTAGGTTTCTTAGCTGATGTAGATCTAGCAGAACTTGATGAGTTCATTGAAAAGCTTGTTTCAAAAAACTATAGAATTGACAACAGAGCCGTTTTGCGTGCTGAAATTGTCAACAAAGATGGAAGTACAAAGCTCGTTGCTTTCAATGATATCGTTATGACACGTTCTTCGGTTTCAAAGATGATTCATTTAGACACTTTTGTGGATGGAAAACCTTTTAATACCTATTATGGTGATGGTGTTATTATCTCAACACCTACCGGTTCAACGGCTTACAACCTCTCTGCCGGTGGTCCTGTACTTTTTCCATTAACCCATGTCTTTGCCTTAACACCTATTTCTCCACACTCCTTAACTCAACGTCCAGTCGTACTTCCTGGGCACTTTACCATTGAAATTAAAACACCTGATGCTTCAGCTTTAGCAGTTATAGATGGTCAAGATATGCATGAGTTTGGTAGTGGCGACACTATTCGCATTAGACTTTCTGCTAAACCTGCTCAGCTTATTCACAGAGAAGAGTTTAACTATTTTGATGTTCTTAAAGAGAAGCTAAGTTGGGGAGAATAATAAGTTTATGATTGAACGATTTTATTTACGTGACTTTCTCTCTTTTAAAGAGGCTGAACTAGAATTTCAAAAAGGTCTGGTGGTTTTTACTGGACCAAGTGGAAGTGGTAAATCAATTCTCATGAGTTCTATTTTAGCCTCTTTAGGTCTTGATGAAGCTAAAGCAGGGCTTAGTGAAGCCACTATTAACTTTCCTCTTCCTCTCGAAGAAATAGGAATAGCAGAAGATGAAAGTACTATTTTTAAGCAGATTAAAAAAGAAAAAGTACGTCATTTTATTAATAATCAAACTGTTTCTAAAAAGGTTCTTCTTAATCTTTCGAGTAGTTTTGTAAGGCATCTAAGCCTAAGAGATTACAGTGATTTTAAAAACGAAAACCTTTTAGAACTCATTGACCTTTTTTGCAGTGAAGCAGATAAAAAATACGGACAAAGGCTTAGTAAATATAAAGAAGACTTTTCACGTTTAAGTAAGATACAAAAAGAACTTCTTAAGATCATAGAAGAAGAGAAAAAAGTCTTAGAGCTTCGTGAGTTTGCACAGTTTGAAATTTCAAAGATAGAAGCTATTGCCCCTCTTGAAAATGAAGATGAAGAACTTATGCAGATAAAAAAAGAGCTTTCTAAGAAAGAGAAAATTGAAGAAGCTATTGAACGTGCGGAAAAACTTTTTAATTATGAAAACGCTGTTTCAGAATCTTTAGACTTACTTGACATTAACAGTTCTTTCTTTGATGATTCGATGAATGAGTTACGAGCACATTTTGAAGCATCTAAAGAACGTCTGGCAGAACTGGGTGAGTGTGACATTGAAGAGATATTAACGAGAATCGAACAAATATCTGAGCTTAAACATCGTTATGGAAGTGTTGAAGAAGCCCTAAACTATAAGCTTCAAAAACAAAAAGAGTTAGCCCATTATGAAAGCTTAGACGAACAAAAAGCATCTTTACTCAGTGAAATAAAAGTACTAGAAACAGATGTGGTTTCTCAAGCAGAGAAAATTTCTGGTTTTCGTCAAAAAGCATTAAAAAAGATTGTGATTACTTTTAATGAATTTTTAAAGCAACTTTATTTGAGACCTGCTCAAATTACTTTACTTAAAGATGAGCTTACTGTGCATGGCTTAGATAAGGTAGAAGTAGAACTTAATGGAACTGCCTTAGAAAAGGTTTCATCAGGGGAATTTAATCGTCTTAGATTGGCACTTTTAGCTGTAAAAAGTCTTCAGGTAAACGAGGGTGGTATTTTAATGTTAGATGAGATTGATGCTAACTTAAGTGGAGAAGAGTCTATGTCTGTGGCGAAGGTGCTTTCACACTTGGCAAAGGATTACCAGATTTTTGTAATTTCTCATCAGCCTCAACTGACTTCTCAAGCGGACCAGCACTTTTTTATTAGTAGAGATAAGTTCTCAGAGGTAAGAGTACTTAAGAACGAAGAAAGAATCTCGGAGATAGCACGTATGATAAGTGGAGATAAAATAACCGATGAAGCTATTCATTTTGCTCGCGGACTAATGGAAGAAAAATGTGTTTAGTTATCTCCATTTTATTGAGCGTAATGGCTGTAAACTTTTATCTTAATGGTTTTGTAATTCAAGCATTTACTACGGGTTTAATGGCAGTGGGTTTTATGATTTTAATGGCACGAAACTTAAGTTGTAAGGGTGGCTCTTGTGCACCAAAATATAAAGATAAGAAAAAAGAAGAAGACAAAGATGATAATTGACACTCACATACACTTAGACAATAAACAGTATTATGAAGATGTTGAAGAGGTTATAGCCCGAGCAGAAGAGGGTGGAATAAGGGCTTTTATTATTCCTGGGGCGGACCCTTTAGACCTGCCTAGGGCTAAAGAATTAGCGCATAAGCATGACAATGTTTATTACGCCGTAGGTATGCACCCTTACGACATGACGAACTATAATGAAGAACTTATACGTGAGTATTCAAAAGATGAGAGATGTGTTGCGGTGGGTGAATGTGGACTTGATTACTTCCGTCTACCTGAAGATGAAGAAGAAAAAACAGTAGAGATACAAGAGCAAAAAAGAGTCTTTAGAGAGCATATACGTCTTGCTAATGAGTTAAATAAACCTCTTATTGTTCATATTAGAGATGCCAGTCATGATGCTCGTGTTATTTTGGAAGAAGAGAAGTCAAAAGGGGGCGTACTTCACTGTTTTAATGCGGATGAAGAGTTACTTGTTTTGGCAAAGAAGGGCTTTTATTTTGGCATTGGTGGAGTGCTTACCTTTAAGAACGCGAAGAAGCTTGTTAATGTGTTACCAAAAATCCCACGAGAGAAGTTACTAATTGAAACAGATGGACCTTATTTAACGCCACATCCTTTTCGAGGACAAAGAAATGAACCCCTTTACACCACCTTAGTAGCGGATAAAATGGCAGAACTTTTAGAAATTGATGTAAATGAAATAAAGAGACTTACAACAGAAAATACGGGTACACTTTTTGGTATTAATATTAAATAATTTCAATGTAATTTTTGTGACTTTACTTTACAAATAATTATAAATATAGGCACTCTTTGCTAAAATAACTATTCAAATAACATCGAAACATTAGGCTTGTCTAATGGATTTGATTTTCCGGGGTGCCTTTGAAGTTATCAATTTTTATTATTACATTACTATTTTCTACATCTATGTTTGGGGTGATTAACTTCGCACCTAACCATGCTAAAGAGCTAAAGCTTCTTCGTACTTTTGATATCCAACCCTCTTTTTTAAATGATAGACAACTTAACCGAATTAAAGATCAAAAACGTTCTCGTTATAAGAACAAATACTTCTTTAAAACAATGAATGATGCGTATATATTTATTCCTTTAGTCAAAAAAATTATTGCTGACGCTGATGTTCCTAGTGAGATTCTTTATTTAGCCATGGCGGAGTCTGATTTTTCTACACGTGCATACTCTAAGAAAAAAGCCTCAGGGATGTGGCAGTTTATGCCTTATACAGGTCGTTTTTATGGATTAAAGATTGATGAATATGTAGACGAACGTCGTGACTTAGTGAAGTCTACTCAAGCTGCTGTAAAATATCTGAACACCTTACATAATAAATTTGGCAAATGGTACTTAGCTGCTATTGCGTACAACTGTGGGGAAGGGCGACTTAGAAAGGCTATTAGACGAGCAGGCACAGATGACTTAGATGTACTACTTGATCCTAAGAAAAAGTATATTCCTCGTGAAAGCCGTAACTACATTCGTAAAATTATTGCCTTAGCCCTACTGGGTTATGATGAAGACTATATGATGGAAAATGAGTGTGATTACCTACTTAATCGTGGAAATGCCTACTCTCTAGCTACTGTTCAAGTTCCTGCTGGAGAAAGTATTGACCGTGTTGCTAAGCTGATTTCTATGCCAAAGAATGAACTGAAAAAACTAAACCGACACCTTAAATATGGCTTTTTACCTCCTTATGGAAATAGTTACCACCTTTATATTCCTTATGTGAAACTCGTTGATTTTAAAAAGAAGTATAAACCTGCGAAACTTCAAACTATGTACCTAGTGCATACGGTTAAATCGGGAGACAACCTTTCGTATCTAGGAAAAAGATATGGAATCCCTTATGGACGTATCAAAGATTTTAATAGACTAAAATCAAACAGTCTTTCTCTAAAGCAAAAGCTTATTATCCCTGTAAGTAAGTCTTATAAAAAGAAAATAAGTTTTTACACGGTTAGAAGTGGCGATACGCTTGATTCCATTTCTAAAAACTTCAAGGTTACAATTGCAGATTTGAAAAAGCGAAATAGCTTACGTTCTGACATGATAAGAATAGGGGACAAACTGAGTGTTAACTAGAGTTTTTATAATAGCATTAGCCATCTTAATGTTGGCAGGATGTAGTCGTCGCCCGATAGATAGAACAAGTTCATCTTACCGTTCTCCCGTAGCAAACTCATCAACGCCAAGTAAACTACACCATCCTACTATGCGCCCTTACACGGTAATGGGTAAAAGGTATTATCCTACTGTGGTTACTGTTGGTGAGACTTTTACTGGTCGTGCCTCATGGTACGGTCCTAACTTTCATGGTAAAAAGACTTCTAATGGTGAGACGTATAGTATGTGGCAGATGACAGCGGCACATAAGACGCTGCCAATGAATACGGTAGTTAAAGTAACTAACCAAAGTAATGGTAGAAGTGTAGTTGTACGTATTAATGATCGTGGTCCTTTTGTAAACACTCGCATCATTGACCTCTCTAAAAAAGCAGCAAACGAACTGGACATGATCAAGACTGGAACAGCACCGGTAAAACTAGAGATTTTAGGCTTTAACCGTAAGGGTCAAACTAAAATTACATCAACTTCCATACAAAAAGATGTAAAAGAGAAGGTTATCGGTAAATATGCCCTTCAAATCGGCTCATTTTCGAAGATTGATGGTGCAATTGCCTATCAAGAACGCTATAATAATGCATCAGGAAGATATAAAACAGTTATCAAAGATATTGATGATGGAAATAAACGTCTTTTTAAAGTCTTTTTAACCGGTTTTGGCGGAGAAGAAGAGGCTAGAGAATACAAATCAGAGCACTTTTCAGGTGCCTTTATAGTCAGGGAATAAGGAAGATACACAGATGATTAAAGTGGAACGTAAAACAAAAGAGACCGATATCAAAATTGAACTAAATATTTATGGTGAAGGCAAGAGTACAATTTCTACGGGTGTTGGTTTTCTTGACCATATGCTTGAGAGTTTTGCTAAGCACTCTTTAATGGATCTTAACATCACGTGCAAGGGTGACACACACATCGATGATCACCACAGCGTTGAAGACATTGGTATTGCCTTAGGTCAAGCGATTAAAAGTGCAATTTACCCTGTTGCTAAAGTAGAGCGTTTCGGTTCTGCTGCGATTGTAATGGATGAAGCCTGTGTTGAATGTGACCTAGACCTAAGTAATCGACCTTTTCTTGTGTATGAAGTCGAGGTGAGTGGTAAGGTTGGAAACTTTGACACAGAACTAGTTGAAGAGTTCTTCCGTGCCATTACTTTTAATGCTGGATTAACAGCCCACATCATTATGAAACGTGGTAAGAACAAGCACCACATCATTGAAGCTGCCTTTAAATCTCTCGCGGTTGCGCTTCGTCGTGCAACAACAAAAAATGAACGTATTGGTGTTCCAAGTACAAAAGGTGTACTGTGATTGAACTTTTAGTCTTTGACGTTGATGGATGTTTAACCGATGGTTCAATTACCTACAGTGAAAATGGTGATGAGATTAAGTCGTTTAATGTAAAAGATGGACTTGCTATTAGCACATGGATTCGTATGGGTAAAAAAGCAGCCATTATTACCGGACGTAGAAGTAAGATTGTTGAACGTCGCGCCAAAGAACTTGGGATTAATTTTTTATTTCAAGGTGTTCATAATAAAGATGAGATTCTTGAAGGCATTCGTAAAGACTTAGGCATAAAGTATGAAAATATTGCTGCTATTGGTGATGATTTAAATGACACGAAAATGCTAGAACGTGTAGGTAAAAGCTTTACACCTGCAGATGGATCTGAACACATTAAAAATCTTTGTGATGTTGTTCTTTATACTAATGGTGGTAAAGGTGCAGTACGTGAAATGATTGACTCTATTGTTAAAGACAATGGCGATGAAGAGAAGTTTTTACAAGTGTGGAGATAAGTAGTCAGGTATGAAGGTAACACATTTTTTTATTTTGATGTTAGGCTTTAGCCTCTCTTTATTTGTATTTTTAAGACCCGAACAACTTGCTAAACCCAGTGGTGAAGTCGTAGCCCAATTAGAAATTGAAGACTTTACCCTTTATAAAATAGATAAAAACGGTGTGACTAGTGTTGTCAGTGGGAGTGAGGCTAAGCAATACGTCTCGCATTATGAAGTACAAAATGCTCATTACATTGAAAATAAAAATAAATTAGGGGAACATCTTTATGCAGACCATGCTCGGTTTGAAAAAGACATTGCTTATTTAAATGACAATGTGCGTTATTTTCGTGAAGATGGACTCTCTTTTGAAAGCGATAAGGCTATTTACAATACAAAAAAAGAGCTTTTGTATGTTCCTGAAAATTTTGTACTCACGCAAAATGAAAATGTTGTTTATGGTAAAGAGTTGCATTACAACTCTAAAACAGGGAAGATGCAAGCTGAGAAGATAGATGCTAATTATTATATTATTGAGGATGAAAAGTGAAAAAAATATTAACAATTTTAAGTATGTGTACGGTGATGCTTGTTGGGGAACAGGTTAAAATTATTGCAGACAAGTTTGACGCAAATGAGAAGAAAGGGATTACTATTTTTCTTGGTAATGTAAAAATCACTAAGGGTAATGACGAACTAAATGCTTCCAAGGTAACCGTATTTACGGACAAAAACCGTAACCCTTACCGTTATGAAGCTGAAGGTGATGTCTCTTTTTACATTGATTTAAAAGAGAACAATGCTACGTACAAGGGTGATGCTGGAAAGGTGATTTACTTTCCAAATAAGAAAAAATACCAGTTTTACACCAATGTGCATCTGTACCAACTTGGAACGGATAGAAAGATTTTTGGTGACGAGGTTAAGTTGAACGCTTTAGACGGGAATGCTCAAGCCATTGGTAGAGAAAAAGCCCCTGTAATTATGATTTTTAATGTAGAAGAAAAAGAAGAAAAATGATAGATATTATTAACGCGAAGTTTGTAACTTCAGCACCAGACATTAAACTTGCTCCTCCTGAAGATGTTCCTGAAGTGGCTTTTTTAGCACGTTCAAACGTAGGTAAGTCATCTCTACTTAACTCTTTGGTAAAGCATAAGGGTATGGCAAAGGTTTCTTCCACGCCTGGTAAAACACAGCTCATTAACTTTTTTAACCTTGAGTTTCGTGAGACAGAAACAGATGAACGTCAAAGCGCTCGTTTTGTTGACCTTCCTGGTTTTGGTTATGCACGAGTTTCTAAAAGCATTAAGTCACAGTGGCAGCGTTCTTTAACCCAATTTATTGCTGAACGTGAACAGATCAAACTCTTTATTCATCTTATTGATGCCCGTCATCCTGATTTAGAGATTGATACACAAGTGGATGACTACTTAAATGAAATCGTAGAAGAGGACCAAGTTCTTCTTCATGTATTTACTAAGATGGACAAACTTAACCAAAAAGAGTTAAGTGCCTTAAGAAATAGGTTCCCGGGAGCCTTAATGGTTTCTAACTCTAAGAAACGTGGAATAGACAAACTAACGAATGTTATCCATTCAATTTTATTCGAAGACATAAGTGAAGACGAAACGGAATGATTACCTACACTAAGGCAAACCTCTCTCATGTAAAAGAGATGATGGCACTTGTTGATCCTTATGTTGAAGATGGAACCATTTTGATGCGTTCTGCTGATGAAATTTCGACAAACATTCGTTCATATATGCTTGCCTTTGATGAAAAAAAACTTATTGGTTTTACTGCCTTACATATTCATACTGTTACCCTTGCTGAGATTCGTTCTCTTATTGTTTGTGATGATGCTCAAGCTAAGGGAGTGGGAAAAGAGTTAGTCTCTTTAGCACTTATAGAAGGTGAAAAGTTAGGACTTAAAGAGGTCCTTGTGCTAACGTATAAACAGGCATTTTTTGAAAAACTGGGATTTGTTGAAATCTTAAAAGAGTCTCTGCCAGAACATAAAATTTGGGCAGACTGTATTAAATGTAAACACTTTCCTATATGCAACGAAGTTTCACTTATCAAAAAATACTAAAAGGCCTTGGCATTGCCATTGTCTTTGGACTTTACCAAAGTCTTAGCAGTATCTATCTTCTTTTGCCACCACTTTTTGGTGTGCTTTTTTTCTATTTTATTCATGCGCTTAAAAAAGAGAATTTACCTGCATTAGTGCTTATTATTGGTTTACTTCTTATTTTTGAAGCGGAAAAAGACTTTCTTCTGTTTAGCTCATTGGTCTACTTTACCTTCGTTTATCGTTTTGTTATTCCACGTCTACGTATGATGATTTCCTGTAAAGTATGCCTAAAAGTTTTACTAATGGTTTTGGCTTACCTGGGGTTTATTCTTTACTCTATCATCTTAAATCAAGTGCTATGGGTTGAAGTCCCAAGCTTTGATTGGCATATTTTTTATTATATGTTTATAGAATTCTTTTTGGTACTTTCTTTATGAGAATTAAATTTGTATTGATGGTTTTTATTTTGGTGTGGATATCTTTGCTTGTACGTGTGTATTACATTTCGGTACAATCTAACAACTATTATGAAACCTTAGCCAATAAAAATACCATTAAGTTTGAGTATATTTCTCCCATTCGTGGTGAAATTATAGACAGAAATGGAAAACCTTTTGCCATTAATAAACTTGGCTTTAAACTTCAAATAGCGCCTCATATTTCTATAAAAAATGGTGATTTAGATAAAGAATTAGAAATTATAATTTCTATGTTTCCTTTTATGAAAAAAGAGGAACTTCTTAAAAACTATAAAAAGAAAAGTTCCTATTATAACCACCATTTTATTAATGTTATGGACTTTGTAAGTTATGAAGACGCTATTCCTGTGTATTCAAAAATGAACTTAAACGAGAATATTAAACTTTTACCTTCACCTAAACGTTACTACCCCAATAAAAAGCTAGCGGCGCATATTATTGGTTATGTGGCTAAGTCAAATAAAAAAGATATTGAAAATAACCTCGTAGCCAAGTTAACGGGAGCAACGGGGAAAAGTGGGATTGAGAAGTACTATAACACGTACTTGCAAGGTGAACTAGGTGAACGTGAGATTAAGGTGAGTGCTTATAATGAGGAGATGGAAGAGTTAAGTTTTAAGTCTCCTAAAGAGCACAGACAACTTGTGCTTAGTTTAGATTTACGTCTTCAAAAGTATTTAGAAGAGATGTTTAAAGACAAGGCAGGTGCGGTAGTAGTTATGGACATTAATGGTTCTATTATAGCTGCAGGTTCTTACCCTGAGTACGACTTAAATACCTTTGTATCAGGGATTTCAGTAAGTCGATGGAAAGAGTTAATTAATAATCTAGAGAAGCCTTTTACCAACAAGGTTGTTAATGGTCTCTACCCTCCTGGTTCAACGATTAAAATAGGCTTAGGTTTGGCGTATGTCAGTACAACAAAAATGAGCCCTTGGACCTCTTTTGACTGTAATGGAACAATGACCTTAGGTAAAAATCATCGTAAGTTTAGATGTTGGAAACATAAAGGGCATCATAAAACAGACCTAATTAAAGCCATTCGAGAGTCATGTGATATTTACTTTTATAAGGGAAGCTTACGTGTAGGTATTGAAGAGATGTCAAATCAACTTAAAAATTTTGGTTTAGGCAAAAAAACAGGGGTTGATTTACCTAATGAATATTATGGAACTGTCCCGAGTAAACAGTGGAAAATGGAGAAGTACGGTAAACCTTGGTACATTGGAGAGACATTAAATACTTCTATTGGACAAGGAGACTTTTTAACAACTCCTATGCAAATAGCTCAGTTCACTGCTTTAATGGCAACGGGTAAACTTCCTCAACCCCATTTTGCACGTATTATCGGGGGAAAAAAGGTTAAAGATATTGTTGTTGATGGTATTTTAAGTGAGAAACAGAAAAAAAGACTTCCTCTTATTCAGCGTGCAATGCGAGATGTTTGTAATCACCCTAAGGGAACAGCAACGCATTATTTAAGCTCTAAGGTAAGAATTGCAGGTAAGACAGGAACGGCTCAGGTGGTTGGAATTTCTCAAAAAACAAAGAAACGTTTGAAAGAACATGAACTTGCTTACTTTAAACGTTCTCATGCTTGGTTTACGAGTTATGGACCGTACAAGAATCCACAATACATTGTCACGGTTCTTATTGAACATGGGGGACATGGTGGACAAGCCGCAGGACCTATTGTGTCTGGTGTTTACAATAGACTTCTAGAATATGGCTACATAAAAAAGTAACTTTGCTTAAAATGCTTATTTGTGTGTTTTGCACCAAACAGCTTCGCTGTCGGTGAAATGTTCTCTTTTTAGAGTTTTTATTCTATTGTAGCTGTCCATGACTGTTCTGTTATTACTTTCCCATCAGCTAAGAGTTGAATATTTAACTCATCAAGGGGTGTGAAGTTATCTACACCTTCAGGGGTTCCTGTCATAATGATATCATTGTACTCTAAGCCAAAAACTTCTTCACATTGCTCTAGAATCTCTTTGATGGGGTAAATCATAAACTCCTCTGTACCATCTTGTTGAGGCTCTGAGTTTTTAAAGAGTTTAACTTGAAGCTCACTGTTCTCATCTACATAAGTAAAATCTGTAAAGACAGCAGAGTTTTTAAAGCTTTTTGCTCTCTCCCATGGAAGACCTTTTTTCTTAAGTTCATTTTGCACGACATCTAAGGTTAAGTCTAAACCTGCACCCACAGCATAAACTTTTTTATCTCGAATAAGCAGGCAAATTTCTGCTTCAAAACGACAACTTTGCATAGGGTGAATTAAGGTGTCTGAAATTGCTGAAGCAGATTTTTGAAAGAGTACCATTTGGCTAGGAAACTCATTATTTAATTCTTCAATGTGTTTGACAAAGTTACGACCTACACAGATGACTTTACCAACTTGAGTAGGAATGTTGTTTACAGTAATCATAATTGACTCCTTATTGAACTAGTATAAGTAAAAAGAGTGTGTATTAAGTGGGAGTAAAGCCTGAAGGGCAGGTCTATAGAAATGCCCTTAAAGACTCGCCACTGCATTGTTAATGAAAAGAGCTAAGATAAGTAGTAGAAAAACAGCTCCAGCCTTGTTATAAAGCTTGTTTGCTAAGATAAGAAGCAGTGCGAGTGAAGCTGAAATCATAATACCAACATCAAAGGCATTCTCGCTCAGGTTTACACTCAGTGGAGAAAGTAGTGAAGCCCCACCAATTACCATAGAAAAGTTAGCTACATTTGAGCCTATAATATTTCCAATACTTAAGTCTGCATTGCCTTTTTTAATGGCTACTAAAGAGACTACAAGTTCCGGTAAAGATGTACCTAAAGAGATAAGAAAAAGCCCAATAATCCATTCGCTTACACCAAACATTCTAGCAATGTTACTTCCACTTTCTACAACAAAGTTTGCTCCACCAATGGTAAGTATAAAACCAACGGCTAAAAGAGCTAAGGTTTTTAACCAATTAAACTTTTCTTTGGCGAGGTCTTCGTCCACTTCGAGGTCTTCTTTTGATGAAGAAAAAAGAAAGAGAATATAAGCAATCATCATAAATAAGAATAAAAAGCCTTCAATACGAGAAATAGTTCCATCATAACTCATCAATAAAAAGATAATTACAGGCATCAAAATCCAAGCACTATCTTTTGCAAAAAGGTCACGAGCAGGATTCATCTTTTTAGCAATTAAAAATACAATCCCCAAAACAAGCGTGATGTTAAAGCTTACACTTCCAATAACATTTGCTACAGCTAAGTCACTTTTCCCATGATAAGAAGCGATCATAGACGCTGCCATCTCCGGAAGAGACGTTCCAAAAGCAACAAGAGTCGCTCCAATTACAAAATGTGAGATGTTAAAATGAAGAGCTATTCTTTCTGACTCTTTAATAATAAAATCAGCACCATAAATAAGTGCTCCCATTGCTACAAAAAATATTAAAAAATCCATTAAACCTCTTTCTCTTGTGTTCGTATTATTAAACTTTTTGGAAGATTAAAGTTCTTAATAATTGCCGCTTCTTCTTTTCTCATTTCGCCATTATCTGTCTCATGATCAAACCCTAAAAGGTGCAACAATCCATGAATGTATAAAAGTGTAAATTCATCATCTTGGCTATGTTTTAACTCTGAACTCACTTGTTTTACAATGTCACAACAGATGATAATACTTCCTAAGGGCGCCATAGGGAGTGCTTCAAGAGGAAAACTAAGTACATCTGTACTTTTATCTATACCTCGGTGTTGCTCATTAATACTACGCATCTCATCTTCTTCAACAACAAGAAGTTCAACCTCTTTATCGGTAAGTGATGCCGTGATGTCTGTAATGCGTTGTACGGGTATGTTTAAGTTGGTTTGATTGTCTATGTCTATCATAAGTGCAATTGTAGCTAAAATGGGGAGAAAATCGAAGAAAGAAAAGGGCTAGGCGCTAATATCTAAGCCTGTGCCTAATCCTGTTAGTGAAGCGGTTGATTCTTGATGTGTCTCTTGAACAATCTGTTCTTGTTCTTGAAGTTGCTCAGCACTGTCATCAAGTAGTCTAGAAACACTTTGTGCTTGTACATTTTCAGCTTGTTTTAGTACATCTACTTGGGTCTGAATTGAAGGTCCACTACTGATTTCCATCTTTTATCCTTTGTTTCAGTGTATCACGGCTTCTCTTACATCGTACTGTAATAATTTATTTATAAAAGTTTTTTTAAATTAAGTGTAATATAACAACAAGAACTACACAGGCTTTATGCTAAAATACAACAATAAATATAGGGTTATTAGAGATGCCCTAAAGAAGGAAAAAGATTGCCAAACACAAGCCTTACACGACGTCTTTTTATTGGTGGCTCACTAGCAATAGGAGTGGGCGCTTTTGTTTTAATAAGAAAAGATAAAAAGAAGATAGATGTTTCACTTTTTGCTAAAGACACTCAAGTGCTTTTACATACTGCGTATCATCTTTTTCCTCACTCTAAACAAGCACCCAGTGCAAAAGATTTACATATTTCCTCATATTTAGTCTTTGTGCTACAAGATGAACGTATCTTAAAAGAAGATAGGGACTACCTCTTAAAAGGTGCTTTTTGGTTTGAAGAGAGTGCCTTCGAAATGTTTGATAGAAGTTTTTTACAGTTAAACAAAGAAGAAAAAGAAGAGCTTTTGCAAGATGTGGCAACGTATAAATGGGGTGAAAACTTTATTTATACAACCATGACTTATATTTTTGAAGCCTTAGTGAGTGCTCCTGTTTATGGATCAAATACAGATGAAATTGGTTGGAAGTGGTTAAGCCATAACCCTGGTTTCCCTCAACCTAAAACCCAAAAAGAGATCTCTTATGACTTATGATGTATGTATAGTAGGAAGTGGAGCAGGGGCAGGTCCTATTGCTTATGAGCTTTCAAAGGCAGGTTACAAGGTTCTTGTACTTGAAAAAGGTCCTTGGTATAAGCGTGAAAACATGCTCAAAGATGAGATAGCCGTGGGACGACGTTCAAGTTTTACACCCCGTCTGGATGAAGAACAACATGTTCTAGAAGAGTATGAAGATGGCCAATGGGTTGGTACACCAACGCTAGAATCAGGTTGGGACTTTTGGAATGGAAGTATAGTAGGTGGTTCGTCAAATCTTATGAGCGGTTACTTTCACCGACTTAAACCCAAAGATTTCAAACTTAAAAGTAGTTACGAGAACATAGAAAACTCTAATGTTGTTGACTGGCCTATTTCTTATGAAGACTTAGAACCTTACTACACAAAGGTAGAGTCTATTGTAGGTGTTTCAGGTCATGCGAAAAAGCACACCTTTTTAGAACCGCGTTCAACCAAAGACTTCCCTTATGAACCTACGGGTGAGCATGTCATCTCTTCATGGTTAGATAAGGCTTGTGAGAAACTTAATTATGAATCTATTCCTACACCAAGAGCCATTCTTTCACGAGATGAAAAAGACCGTAAAGGCTGTGAGTATGCAGGTTACTGTGGGTCTTATGGCTGTGCTTCAGGAGCAAAAGGAAGTGCAAGAGAAGCCCTTTTAAATAAGGCTCTAAAAACAGGAAACTGTACAATTTTACCGCATTCGTTTGTTAAACGTTTGCACAGTGATGAAAAGAGTGTAACTAGCATTGAGTACCTAGATAAAGAAGGTAAAAGTCATCAGGTTCAGGCGAAACGTTACGTACTTGCGGCACAAGCTATTGAAAGTTCACGTCTTCTTTTAAACTCTAAAAACAAACACTTTAAAAAGGGTTTGGCAAATAATTCTAATCAGGTAGGAAAGAACCTTGTTTTTTCCTCAGGCGGAGTAGGTCAAGGGGCTTTTTATTATGAAGACTTTACCTCACAAGAAGCAGAAGCCTTAAAAGTAGTAGGTCCTTTTGTAAACCGCTCTTTACAAGACTGGTATGAGCTTGAAGAGGGCAAGAAAAAAGGGGCAACCATTGACTTCTTGTTTGAACACAATAATGCCGTAGCTCGTGCGACAGAGGCAATGAGTAGCGGTGACTTAGTGTGGGGTGATGCCTTAAGAAAAAAAGTTCTTTATAATTTTGAAAAACGACGTGTTTTTACCTTTGAAATTTTCTGTGACTGGACACCTCACGATGACTGTTTCGTAAGTGTAGATGAGAAGGTTAAAGATAAGTGGGGAATGCCCGTAGCTAAGGTTCGTATTGGGGCGCATCCTTATGACCTTAGTGTGGGTGAAGCTATTAAAGGTTACGCGGAAAAAGTCTTAGAAGAGATGGGTGCTCGTGATGTTTACTCCTCAATTTCTGAGTCTCCACCACAAAACCTTCAAGCAGGGGGATGTCGCTTTGGAGATGACCCGAGGAGTTCTGTTTTAGATAAAAACTGTAAAGCACATGAGCTTAATAACTTATATGTTACTGATGGAAGTTTTATGCCTACGGGTGGTTCTGTACCGTTTACATGGACAATTTATGCTAACTCATTTAGAGTGGCGGACGCAATGATTAAAGATTTACAAGGACAAACATGAAAAAGAAAAAAGCTGTCTGTATAATGAGTGGAGGAATGGACTCTACCTTAGCTGCATATATGATGAGAGACGAAGGTTATGAAATTATCGGGCTTCATTTTAATTACGAACAACGTACTCAGAAAAAAGAGCTTGAAGCCTTTCATAATGTCTGTAAAGAACTTGATGTTAAAGATCCTTACCTTGTAAACCTTGACTTCTTTTCTCAAATAGGTGCTTCGGCATTAACGGACAAGAGCATTGATGTGCCAACAGGTGGAGTAGAAGAGGGCGTACCAGTAACGTATGTGCCTTTTAGAAATGGAATTTTTATCTCTCTTGCAACTGCTATTGCTGAAAAGGAAGGCGCAGAAGTCTTAACCATTGGTGTAGTTGAAGAAGACAGCAGTGGGTATCCTGATTGTAGACAAGAGTACATAAAGTCTATGCAAAAGAGTATCAACCTTGGAACTAAAGATGAAACCATTCTTGAGATTAAAATGCCTCTTGTAAGTCTAAAAAAGTCTGAAATTGTTAAAGAATCGATTAAACGAAAAGTGGCTTTAGAACTAACGTGGTCGTGTTACCAAAGCGAAGAGAAGGCATGTGGTGTTTGCGATAGCTGTCGCCTTCGTCTTAATGGTTTTAAAGTAGCAGGAGAAGTTGACCCCATTCCTTATGCTTAAACGATTTTTTAAACCTAAGCATATTACTCTTGAGGGGATTACTTTTACTGTTAAGTACACGGTGCGTCGTAACATGCGAAGAATGTTACTTCGTATTGAAAAGAAAGGTGAGATTAAAATATCTCTTCCTAAGGCACTCTTTTCAAATGTTAATGCTTTTATTTTGGAGCATGAAAACTGGATTATAGAACAACACTCTCAACTGACAGAACCTTTCTCTGAAGGCTCTGTCTTTTACTTTAAAGCAAAGAAATATATCATCTCTCATCATACAAAAGCATTATCTTTAAAAGAGGGAAAGGTGCTTTTAAATCCAACT
>Ga0256826_1000515_pt1 | contig 23430 bp, 24 predicted proteins | sample CV79metaG_FD_185975 | JGI IMG/M metagenome (GOLD analysis project Ga0256826, IMG submission 185975) | Hydrothermal vent microbial communities from East Pacific Rise, Pacific Ocean - CV79 | ecosystem: Environmental > Aquatic > Marine > Hydrothermal vents | place: Pacific Ocean: East Pacific Rise...
CTACATCATTGTGCGTTACCAGTGTGGCAGTGGTTGCTAAAAGTGTGATATTTGAAGAGGGAATGTTCTTTCGTAAGTCCATGGAACCCTCATAAATTTTATACTCTTGTAAAAAGGGGAAATGTTCCGTAAAAGCCGTTGCTCGTTTTAAATTCAACACGCTTAAACGTTTATCTTGAAAAATCTCTTTTATCTCTTCAGATTTAGGAGAAAGTACCGTAAAAAAAGCATCTAAACGGTTTTCCTTAAAGGCTTGATACGAGGATTGTAAATCCAAATCTACAATATTTAAATTATGGATATTTAGATTTGTTTTTTCTAAGAGTTTTTGAGTTAACGCTAAGGTTCCACTCCCTGGTTCGCCCATGGAAAATTGTGTTTTATTCAAATCATCAAAATACTCCAATGTACCAAGAGAAGCTCGATAGAACAACCACAAAGGTTCAACGTAAAGACTGGCAACCGATTTTAACTCTTGCTTATCTTCCACAGAGGCTGTACCACTCTGTACAAAGCCAAAATCGACCTCTTTTTCACGTAAAAGTTTAAGCGTCTCGATAGAACCTGCTGTTTTAATAATATTTACCGTAATACCCTCGGACTCTAAACGTTGTTTATAACGCTCTGCATATTGATAATAAACACCCGATTCACGCCCTGTAGCAATAGAGACTTCTTTTATAGGAGCTGGTTCGATTAAACTATAAATATAGAAAAAAAAGCTAATAAACAGTAGAGTCAAAATTCCAAATCTTAAAAAATATTTCATAAATTATTATAGCTTTTATATTTTAAGATAATGAGCAAATAACTTTATTGTCTCTTTTAAAATAATTTTAATATTTTAGTATAGGATAAAAACCCCATACTAAGAAATAATTACAGAAATCTCTCCATCCTGTACATCAAATAAAACAGAAGAGCCTTCAACAACTTTATCTTCTAAAATAAGTTCGGCTAATCGGTCTTCGACCTCATCGTATAATGCTCGTTTTAGAGGTCTTGCCCCATAATCAGGATCAAATCCTACCTCTGCAATATACGCTTTGGCTTTAGGAGTTAACTGAATCTCAATTTCTCTGCTTGCCAACTTTTTCTGAACAGATTCAAACATAATATCGACAATAGACGTAATTGCTTCTAAGCCTAGTGGGTTAAAGATTACTATGTCATCCAAACGGTTTAAGAACTCTGGCTTAAAGTGTTGTTTTAACTCATCGTTAACAGCCTTTTCTCGCTCTTTTCTATCCGAAAACTGCATGATTTTATCGGATGCAATGTTGGAGGTCATAATAATAATGGTATTTTTAAAATCTATCGTTACCCCTTTATTATCAGTCAAACGTCCATCATCAAGCACCTGCAACAGTGTGTTAAACACATCTGGATGAGCCTTTTCTATCTCATCAAACAACACTACAGAATAGGGCTTACGGCGTACAGCTTCGGTTAATTGTCCACCTTCATCATAACCCACATAACCTGGAGGAGCTCCGACCAAACGAGACGCTGCGTGTTTCTCCATGTACTCACTCATATCAATTCGAATCAGAGCTTTTTCTGAGTCAAAAAGGAACTTTGCCAAGGTCTTTGCAACCTGTGTTTTACCCACTCCTGTTGGTCCAAGGAACATAAATGAGCCTATTGGTCGATTTATATCACTAAGCCCTGCTTTGTTACGTTTAATTGCTCGTGCTACTGCTTTTAGTGCTTCATTTTGACCGATAACTTCTTTATTTAAAATATTTTCAACATTAAGAATTTTATCTTTCTCACTCTGAAGCATTTTATTGACAGAAATACCTGTCCAACGGCTCACAATACTAGCAATCATCTCTTCATCAACAGAATTTTTTAGAAGAGTCCCCTCGCTCATCATCTCTTTCCAACGATGCTCAAACGCCTGAACTTCTTGCTCTTTTGCAGGAATCGTACCGTGAGTAATCTCTGCTACTTTTGAAAAATCTCCTTCACGCTCAAACATGCTTGCTTTTGTTTTTAGAGACTCTATTTCACTTTTGAGTTCAGCAATATTATTAAAGACCTCTTTTTCATTCTCGAATTGACTCTGTAAAGAGATTTTTTCCTCTTCTAAATTGGCTAACTCTTTCTCTATCTCAGAGAGTCGTGAAGCATTTTTATCGCCCTCTTCCATGCGTAAGGCTTCTTTTTCTACAAACAGGGTAGACAAAGCTCGTTTTACTTTCGCCAAATCTGTTGGTTCACTCTCGATTTGCATTTTTAGCTCGGCAGCTGCCTCATCAATTAAATCTATCGCTTTATCGGGTAAAAAACGGTCGGTAATGTAACGGTCACTAAGCTTTGCTGCCGAAACCAATGCTGAATCGGTAATGGTTACATTGTGATGGGACTCTAAACGCTCTTTGATTCCCCGTAAAATTTGTAGGGCTTCATTGATGGATGGCTCTTCCACTTTTACAGGTTGAAAACGTCGCTGTAGGGCGGTATCTTTTTCAAAATATTTACGGTACTCTTTGAGTGTTGTTGCCCCAATCGTATGCAACTCTCCACGAGCAAGAGCTGGTTTTAGAATATTCGCAGCATCCATGCTTCCTTCGCTTGCACCTGCTCCTATAATCGTATGAATCTCATCAATAAACAGAATAATATTTGAGTGTTCTTGAACCTCATCAACAACGGCTTTTAGACGCTCTTCAAACTCTCCTCGATACTTTGCACCTGCAATCAATCGACTCATATCTAATGAAACAACACGCATATTCTGTAAACTTAAAGGCACTTCTTTATCAACGATACGTTGTGCTAACCCTTCTACAATGGCTGTTTTACCTGTCCCAGGTTCTCCAATAAGAATCGGATTGTTTTTGGTCTTACGAATCAAAATTTGCATCATTCGTTGCACCTCTTCATCTCGCCCAATAACAGGGTCTAACTCGCCATCTAACGCTTTTTTATTAAGGTCTATTCCATACTTTTCTAATGCTTCTAACGACTCATCAGCACTTTGAGAATCAATGGTCTTTCCACCACGAATGGACTCTAAGGTCTTTTTGAGTTCAGATAAGTCTATGTACTTACTCATCGTATTTACAATAAAATCAGAAGAGATATTTGCAATAATCCATGTATCTACAGAAAGGTACTCGTCACCGTTAGCAGTCATCACTCCTTCTGCCTCTTGTAATGAAGCAACTACTTTTTGTGAAAGACGAATATTCTCTTTGGTAACCGATGAAACGGTTGGTAGTTTATTCGCAAGACTTTTTACCTCTAACTCAATAGCTGATTTATCAACATTCATTTTATTAAATGCTTGGTGTAAAAGTGAGTTGCTATTGGTCAATAATGCCCAAACAACATGAAGTGGATCTACCTCTTGATTTTTATTGTGCAGTGCCAATGAGAGACCCGACTCTATTGACGAACTCATTTGATGTGTTAATTTTTCTAAAATACTCATACCTATCTCCTAATTTTTAAATTCTATATTTATCTTAATACCATAAAGATTCTTTAGTCTATTTGCATCAATTTATTTTCTCTATTATATTAAAATTTTATATAAAGAGATGCGACTTTAGTTGCAAACTGCCTTTATTTACCCTGTTTATAAAGTAACATACCTAAAATATCATCAAATTTTTATCAATTTTAGATAAAATATAGCTCTTATAAAAATGATGGGATTAATAATAACTAACATGATAATTAAAAACAAAAAAGCAATACTCTTTGGCTTCCTTTCTACGGTAACAGCCTCTTTTATCTTTGCAACCTCTGCCCAAGCCAATAATTTTGATCAACAAAGTGTTCATACTTCAAAACTAGAAGCTTATCTTAAATTTACAAAAATTGTACAACTGATAGAAGAACAATATGTTGATGATATTAATGCCAGTGATATAATAAATAATGCCCTAAAAGGGATGCTCTCTAATCTTGATGCCCACTCATCATTTATGGACAAAAAAGAGACCAAAGAGTTACAAGTGCAAACTCATGGAGAGTTTGGTGGTTTAGGAATTACAGTAGGAATGAAAGATGGTGCATTAACCGTTATTGCTCCATTAGAAGGAACTCCTGCTGATGAAGCAGGCATTAAAGCTGCTGATATTATTCTGAAAATTGATAACCAAGCAACCATTGGAATGACCATTGACAAAGCCGTGTCACTTATGCGTGGTAAGCCTCAGACACCTATTCTTTTAACCATTGTGAGAAAAGGCGAAACCAAACCACTTAAAATTAAAATTATTAGAGATATTATTGAAATTCAATCTGTTTATTCCAAAACTATTGGTGATGATATTCTCTACCTACGAATAACCTCCTTTGACCAAAAAGTAGTTGATGGCATGAAAGAAGCTATCAAAAAACACCATGGTCGAAAAGGGATTATTCTTGACCTTAGAAACAATCCAGGTGGACTTTTAAACCAAGCAATTGGTGTGGTTGATATGTTTGTTAAAGAGGGAGCAATCGTAAGCCAAAAAGGTAAGATTCCTGAAGAAAATCTCATTTATAATGCAACAAGTGAAGGGAGTGACACGACAACCCCTCTTGTTATTTTAGTAAATGGTGGTTCTGCCTCTGCAAGTGAAATTGTCTCAGGTGCATTACAAGACCACAAGCGTGCTGTCATTGTAGGGAAAAAGACGTTTGGTAAAGGTTCAGTACAAGTGGTTATGCCAATCAGCCAAGATGAAGCTCTACGTTTGACCATTGCTCGTTACTACTTACCAAGTGGAAGAACCATCCAAGCCGTTGGAGTAACGCCTGACGTAGAAGTCTCTTACGGAGAGATTAAAAAAGCTGAAGAGGGTATTTCTATAAAAGAGAAAGATTTACAAAAGCACCTTGAGAGTGAACTTGAAAAAGTAGATGGAGTCCCTAAAAAGAAAGAGACAAATGAAGATAAAACCATTATTACAGAAGAGCAAATGTATAAAGATGCTCAACTAAAAAGTGCTGTTGACATCTTAAAAGCACTCATGATTACAAACAACATATAAGGACACGATAAAAATGGAAAAAACAGCATTACTTTATGAAGGTAAAGCAAAAAAAATCTGGCATACAGAAGACGATACACTTCTTATTTCAGAGTTTAAAGATGATTTAACTGCATTCAATGGCGAAAAAAAGTCAAGTGAAGAGGGAAAAGGGGCATTAAACAATAAAATTTCTACAGAACTTTTTAAAGTACTTCATAGTAAAGGTGTTCCAACACACTTTGTAGAGATGTTGGATGAGAATAATATGTTGCATAAAAAATGTGACGTGATTCTTATTGAGGTAATCGTTAGAAACATTGCTACAGGTTCTCTTAGCAGAAACCTTGGAATTGAAGATGGAAAAGCTTTACCATTTACTTTAGTAGAGTTTGATTACAAAAATGATGCCTTAGGAGACCCTAAACTTAATGACCAACACTGTCTTATTTTAGAGTTGGTAAACAATACAGATGAGTTGGATTACATTCGTTTCATGGCAAGAAGAATCAATACCATTATGCAAGAGTTTTTTGCAGATAAAGAGATGACCGTTGTTGACTTTAAATTAGAGTTTGGTCGAGATAGCAATGGAAACATTATTTTAATTGATGAATTAAGCCCTGATAACTTTAGATTTTGGGATGCAAATACAGGCGAAAGCATGGACAAAGACCGATTTAGAAAAGGTCTTGGTGGACTCAAAGTAGCGTATGAAGAAGTACTGAATAGAATTTTAGGAGAAGTAAAATAATGACTGCAATTGTAAATATATTTTTAAAACAAGGGGTTCTTGACCCTCAAGGAAAAGCAATTCATCATGCACTTGATGCAATGAATTTTGAAGGTGTTGAAGACGTTCGTATGGGAAAACAAATTGTTTTAAAACTGACTTCTACAAACCGAGATGAAGCAATGAAAGAAGTTGAACAAATGGCTGAAGATATTTTAGCAAATACGGTAATCGAAGATTATACTATCGAGTTGGTATAATGAAACATATAGCTGTATTACAATTCCCAGGAACCAACTGTGATTTAGATACCAAGTATGCATTTGAAAAACTTGGTTGTAGCACAAGTGTTGTATGGCATAAAGAGACTGCACTTCCTGAAAATACTGATTTAGTGGTTGTACCAGGAGGCTTCTCTTATGGCGATTATTTACGTTCGGGTGCGATTGCTCAATTTTCTCCTGTTATGCAGGCAGTTATTGAATTTGCCAACAAGGGTGGAAAAGTCTTGGGTATCTGTAACGGTTTCCAAATTTTAACCGAAGTTGGTCTTCTCCCAGGTGCTTTAAAGCGAAATATTGGTCTTCACTTTATTTCCAAGTTTCAAACCCTTACCGTGGTTAACAACTCAAATAAGTTTTTACAAAAATGTGAAAAAAATGAGGTACTCAATATTCCCATTGCTCATGCTGATGGAAACTACTATATTGATGAAGAGGGATATAATGAATTGGAAGCCAATGAACAGATTTTAGTACGCTATTGTGATGAAAAAGCACAAGCTGTTGTTGTAAACGGTTCAGTTAGGTCAATCGCAGGTATTTGTAATAAAAATAAAAATGTATTTGGACTAATGCCACACCCAGAACGTGCATTAGAAAACATTTTGGGTTCAGATGACGGTATAAAAATGCTAGAGGGACTGATCGCTTAATGCAAAGTACAAAATCGAATTTTTTAATTCTTGTACTCTTTTTTTCAGCATTTATTTCGCTACTTCATGCAGATGATGTAGCGTTCTCTTATGTTCCTAAAAAGGTTTACGAGAAACAAATCTTTCCTATAAGCTTTTTAGTAACCTCCTCAACAAAAGATGCACCCATACATTTTGATTTTTTAGGAGAAGAGACCCCTGTTCTAAAAAAGCCTGAAATCATTCAGAATGAAACAAAAACGTTTTATACCTTCTATTTTAAGACTACGGATAAGCTCTTTATTATCCCAAGAATAACCGTAACCCTTAATGGAAATACAAAAACACTTGATGGGGTAAAAATACCTGTAAAAAAACTGCCTAAAGCCAAAAATTTTTCAGGAGTTATTGCCTCTGGTCTTAAAGTTAAAAATCATCAAGTCTCTATTTTTGATGGAAAGACAAATCTTATTGCTATCTCATTAGAAGCACATGATGCAAATTTAGAAGATATTTACATCCCCTCTGCATTAAAAGATGGTGTTGAAAATGCAAAACGCATAGGTTCAAAAATGGAAATAGACTACTATATTGTACTCCCTACAAAACAAAAAAAGTTAACCTTTACCTATTTTGATACAATAAAAGAGACCTTTGTAGAAAAAACCATAGACATTAAAATTCATGATGGAACGGTAGCTGCACAGACAGACCTTAATCCAAAAGATGATAGTTTTGAAGCACTTAAGAAATACACTTTAACCATTTTAAGCACCCTATTTTTGTTGCTTTTTTTATGGAAACGTGACTTTTTCTATTTGGTTTTAGCCGTTGTTTCAGCAGCAATTTTATTAACTTTTTATACAGCACTTGCTACTATTTGTATCAAAGAAGGGTCACCACTTTATATCATACCAACATCAACCAGTACAACCATTATTCATATAGATAAGAAATTCACTACAACCAAATTGGCAGAACGTGACGAGTTTGTAAAAATCAAATACAGTAATGGAACAACAGGATGGATAAAAAATGAAGATCTTTGCAAAAATTAGATTCTACTATGGTGCAGCAACGATTTCATTTATAGCAGCAGGAATCATGGTTCCATTAATGATGCTATTCAAAGAAAAAAAAAGTAACATTCTCCACTACTGGAATGCTGTTATTATCTTCTTCCTTGGGGGGAAGATTGTCACTCATGGAGTTAGAAATAATTCAGCCGATATGTTTGTTATGAACCATCAAGGAATTATTGATATTATCTCCATCGAGGCAGCTGAAAATACTGATTTAAGATGGGTAGCAAAAAAACAACTTTTTGATGCTCCATGGTTTGGCTATCTTCTAAAATTACCAAAAATGATAGAGGTCGATAGAGAGAATAAAAGTGGTCTTATTAAGCTTCTGCGTGATGCGAAAGAGACTAAAGAGAGAAGTAATCGAGTTATTGCTATTTTTCCAGAGGGAACCCGAACGGACAAACAAGAACTTCTTAACTTTAAAGGTGGTACACGCATCATCTCAAACAAGCTTAACTTGTCCATACAACCCATTATTATTACAAACAGTAAGTTACTACTTAATGAACACAATAAGACAGCACACTCAGCTACTGTTCACATTAGCTACTTAGAAACATTTACAGTAAACAGTGAAGATAAAAACTGGTACAAAAAGATGCAAAAAACCATGCAAGAAAAAATAGATGAAGAATATACTAAATATGAAAGAGAACGATAAATGATAGATGAAACTCCATTGATGGATGAATTAGAAAAACATATAAGAATTTTAGTTAATCCACTAAAAAAAGAAAAAGAACTCTCCAAAGTTCTAAAAGTAAAGCTCACAAAAAAAGAGTTTAAAATCTTAAAAACATGGGCATACGATGAACCTATAGAAGCGTTATTAACAAAACTTGATATGGATGAAGAGCGTTACGGAGAACTTTCTTTGAAACTCATAAAAAAGATGAATCAAGAAAAATTTAAACAAGAAGTTTGCCTTTAAGCAAATCCTTCTTGAAGTAAAGAGGAAACTTATCCCTCTATATAATTTTTAAGTTTACGCCCTACTCTTGGGTGTTTTAATTTTTTAATTGCAGATGATTCTATCTGTCGCACACGCTCTCTGGTTACTGAAAGCTCTTTTCCAATCTCTTCAAGTGTTCGATCACTCTCATCTTTTAACAGACCAAAACGCATTCGTATAACGGCTTTTTCTCTCTCATTTAACTGGTCAAGTACTTCATCAATCTGATTATTTAAATCATCTTTCAAAATTGCATCCGATGGACTAATCGTTGTCTTATCTTCAATAAAATCTCCAAATCGTCCATCATCTTCATCTCCAACAGGAGTCTCAAGACTAACAGGTTCTTTAGTAATTTTAATAACATTTTTAACCTTGTCAACCGATAGACCAACCTCTCTAGCAATAGTGTCTAAATCAGGCTCTTTCCCTGTCTCTTGAAGGTTCTTACGAATAATCTTATTGATTCTATTAATGGTCTCAATCATATGGATGGGAATACGAATGGTACGTGCTTGGTCAGCAATGGCTCGTGAAATTGCTTGACGAATCCACCATGTAGCATAAGTAGAAAACTTATACCCTTTTTGGTATTCAAACTTGTCCACAGCCTTCATCAGACCAATATTTCCCTCTTGAATTAAATCCAAGAATGGTAAACCACGATTGGTATAACGTTTTGCAATAGAGACAACAAGACGCAAGTTTGATTTTGCCATTCTTGTTTTTGCTATCTCAGAGCGATGTTTACCACGACGAATTTGCCCTAAAATCTCTTCGAGTTTTTCAGGGTCAAGATCAAAGCTATCTTTACTTGCTTCTCGTGTCTCAAAGAGTTTTTTAATCTCAACATAAGTACTGACCATCGTTGTTTCAGGTACAGCATCACTAATGTCCTCTTTGTCCATGTCTAAAATATTACCTAATATATCTTGGTGGTTAGCTTTTAAAGTATCGTTAAAAAGTGGAAGCTTATACTCCAATCTTTTTAACTCTTTATCAAAACCATCATCACTCTTCAGAGCTGTTTCCATCGCTTTGACAAGCTCATTAATCAATTTGGAAGTTGGTCCTAAATTAATCAGTGCCTGTTTTACTTGTTGCTTCTTAAAGGCAACTTTCATCTGCTCATGAAGTTTTTTATCATCAACTTCATCACTCTCTAAAATGGACTCCAACTCTTCATGATTTTTCAACCAATCTTTTTTAGCTTTATCCAATGCTTTAAACGACGAAACAACTTGTTTTACACGTTTATCAGCACCTTTTTCAGCTTTTGAGCTTGCTTCTTCAGCCGTCTCATCAGCTTTATCATCAGCACTCTCTTTTTCATCTTCAAAGCTTTTAAACAGCTCTTTTACTCGCCGTTCTCTGTTAAGTAACGGCTCTTTATAGTTTAAAATGTAGTCAATAAGATAAGGAACAGAACAGATGGCATCTAAGATAACATCTTCTCCTGCTTCAATCTCTCGACTCAAATAAATCTCTTCATCTTTGGTTAAAAGAGGAATTTTCCCCATTTCACGGAGATACATTCGAACAGGGCTGTCCGAACGGCTCCACTCTAAAAGCTCTTTCTCTTTTAAGAAATCAAAGCCCTCTTCATCTGCGTCAAGAGCTTGTTTTTCACGAGCTAAGGCTCTTCTTTTCTTCTCGATAGCAGAGAGATGTTTTGCATACTCTGAAGAGCTAACAAGTTCTACTTTATTGTCTTTGGAAAGTTTAAATATTTTACGTGATTGTACAAGAGTTGGTTGTTTTTCAAACTCTTTTGCAATATTTTCAAAAGTAAGAAAATCGCCTTTTTTTGAACTTTTAAATATTTCGTCTAGTTTTTTATTGATGTCTTTTGCAGCCAAGAGTAGGACTCCTTGTTTAGATGGTGTAGTGGATTTTTGTAAGCATAATTTGAGTGGATTATACCCAAATTATTTTAATCTTTCTTGAATTTTTTTCTAAATCTCTATTTTTCGGAGAGTAAAAAGAAGTTTTACTCAACTATTTTCTCTTGATTAGCTTCAAGTTTTAAGACAACATCATTCTTTTGACGTAAATGTAACATAGTTTCTTTGTCATAAGAGCAGTAAATTCCTCGTAAAGCACGATTAATCATCTCATGAGCTACTAAAAGAACACACTCTTCATCTTTTACCCTCTCCAACCATCTATAAATTCGTTGAGTAACCATCTCATAAGACTCGCCTCCACCTTCTAAAACATACGACCATTTATTTGCTTCTCTCTCTTGAAACTCTTTCGCATAGGCTGCCTTACAAAAGTCCTTACTTTTTCCTTCAAAAATTCCATAATGAACCTCTTGCATGTTACTATCAAAAACAATATCTTTTCTATTTAATCCTAAAGTATCACTAATAATATAAGCCGTCTCTTTGGCTCTTCCTAAAGGAGAAGAGAAAAACTTAAAAGAGTTTCGTTTTCTGATTTCGATAAGTTTTGCTATTTTTATAGCATTTTTTTTAGCCTGTTCTTTACCTAAACCTGTTAAATCAGAGTTTAACTGCCCTTGATAACGCCCCTCTACATTCCAAAGAGTTTGACCATGACGAAGCAGTATAATTGTAGGTAATTTCATGCTTATTTTCTTTTTGTAAGATGTTCCATACCATACCAAAGAACAGCAATAATAGAAGCCAATACTACAAATGGTACCCACGGATACTCTTTGAAACTTTCAAAAAGAGCTTTAATCGTATCGCCTGCATAGAAGGCACTTAACATAATGACCAATACAAAAAAAGGCGATGCTAACGCATTATAAATTCCAAATTTTTTAAAATCATAACGAGAGAGTGCCATCGAAATAGGAATCAATGTTTTTATTCCATAGAGAAACTTTTGAATAAAAATTGCCCAAACCCCATATTTTCGTAAGATAAGCGTAGAGAGTGCAATTTTACGTTTATGCTTTTCAAAATAGGGTTTAATATCCTCTTTGTGATATTTGCCCAAATAAAAAAGAAACATGTCTCCTATAAAATTAAAAGTTATAGCAATTAATAATGAGACAATAAGGTTCATCTCTCCCATAAATGATAAAACTCCTGCTGCTGCGACAACAATCAGTGACCCCCCAAAAGAGAAAAATGCTAAAGCTAAATAGCCCCAAGTACTAAGATTTGTTAATGTATCTTCCAAGAAATACCTTTAATTTTTTGCAAGATTATAGTATGATTTCTTTAAAAATTAGGTCTATCTTCTATGTTTGAAACCCTACTCTCTATTATTTTTGTCTATATTTTCATACTTCTTGGCTATATTGCCAAGCGAATCTTTAAAGAGGAGATGGACTCTAAAACATTAACGCTCTTTTCAGTCTATTTTTTACAAGGTTTTGTAACCGTATGGGGCTTCTCTACGGCTAGCCTATCAGCAGAACATTTTGTTGTGCCACTCTACTACATCGGTATTATCTTTTTACTCCTAATTCCCACACTCATTTTGAGCAAAAAACTCATCAAAGACCCAAAAGAACGAGCCATTATTAACATAGCAGGATTTGTAGGCAATACAGGCAATATAGGGATTCCTTTAGGGATTGCTCTCTTTGGTATGGAGTCCGTCATCTACACCACACTCATTAATATCGCCAATGTTTTTATAGTATACGTTTTAGGTGTCTATATCTACTCTAGGGGTTCATTTTCTATTAAAAAATCTCTTTTTAATATTATTAAAATTCCTATTATGCCTGCATCTATTATTGCGATAATCATTAATATCAATGGAGTTGAGATTCCCCTACAAATTCAAGAATTTTTTAAAATGGGAGCATATGCAGGTATTGTATTACAACTATTTTTATTAGGAACATTTCTCTATGGAATAGAACTACGCTCTATCAAAAAATCCATTTTTATAACTGTAATATCACAAAAATTTATTCTTATTCCCTTGGCTTCAACCTTTATTCTTAGTTTTACAGAGCTTTCTCTCTTTGTTCAAGGCATTATTTTGATGGAAATGATGGTACCACTGGCTGTTGCCAACATTAATCTGGCTTCTTTATATGACTGTAAACCAAAAGTGGTTACAACGCTTATTCTACTAAGTACTCTTCTCTTTATACCCATTCTCTCTATTTTATCAAGGGTTATTTCCACATTTTATCTATAATTCAGCTATTATTTCACAATTACTACTGCTTTAATTGTTAAAATTAAATTTATAATAAGTATAAAAAATGTTAAAATATACTATTCCAAATGTAAAACTTGGAAAATTTAAGATATAAAGAGTTTAGTATGAATAAATATACAATTTCAGTAATAGTGCTTAACTTAATAATTCTATCCAATTTAAGTTATGCCGATAATAATTTAACGCCCGATAAAGAAGCCAAATTAGAGCAATTATTAAGTATCGAAGAAGAGCCTATTATGTTATTACCACAATCTGAACAAATACAAAGTTTTTCAGAATCAAAAAAGCCAACATTAGAAGACATCAATAAAAGACTGGAACAAATCGAAAAACAAAATATTCAAGAAGAGATAGAAATAGAGACATTTGAAGAGAAAGTCAAAGCGTACCAACAAAAAATAGAGAAATTAAAAAATTAAGCAAACCAACGAATAGAAGCAAAGCCCTCGGCTTTGCTTTGTTTACACAACAAAAGCTGTTTTTCTGAAACAATGCCCCCTAAAGCAATAAGAGGAATAAAAAGATTTGATGCTACTCGATTAAGCTCTTTTATACCTTTCGGTTCTCCTTTATTGGGTGTAAGAAAGAGAGGACTAAAGGTTATCATGTCTGCACCATTCTTTTGAGCTTTTAGGGCTTCCTCTAAACTGTGTGTACTCACAATTACAAAGAGTCCTAAAGTCTTTGCTTCTTCTATAGCATCGAACTGTGTTGAGGTTAAATGAACACCATCTGCTTTTAATCTATGGGCTAAACTATAATCTGAATGTAAAAGTATTTTAGAAAAAGAGTGTTTTTGTGCTTCATGAATAAATTTCTCTGCATTCTGCATATAATTCAATGTTGATTTATCTCGATAGACAATCATTGTTGCTTTATAAGCAAAGCGTTTTATATCCGATTCTAAGTTGTGAAAATTTAAGGTTGAGGGGTCAGTAATAGCGTAAGCTATCATGACCTATTTTGAGCAACAAGCTCTTCAAGCAGTTCAGTTTGTCTCTTTAATTCATTTAGTTTCTCTTGTCTCATTAAAAAGTATTCAATAAGCAATACAAAAAAAAGCCCAGGCAAAGCACCTATAAACGAGCCAAACAGTGAATAAAAAACTCCAACGTTCAGAAAAATAAAAAAGAGAGTAGATGCACCTAATAAAGCAAAAGCCCAAGATGCACCCAATAAAAAATTTATCAATACTGATAAAGAAGGTGTTGTTAATTTCATATCAAACCTCTTTATCAAAAAGTACTAAGCAAAAAGGGCTTAGTGATCATCAATAGCTACAGCACCTGCAAGGTAAACGTAGATAAGAATCATAAATACAAACGTCTGTAACAATGCAGAGAATGTTAACAATAAGTATGCAGGTAGTGGTGCAAAGAATGGAACCAACATTAAAAGAACCCATAAGAAAAGGTCATCCCCTTTAATGTTACCAAAAAGTCTAAATGACAATGAAATAATTCTTGAAATGTGAGAAACAATTTCAATTGGGAACATTAATGGTGCAAGTACTGGTACTGGTCCCATAAAGTGTCCAAAGTATTTTTTTACTCCATTTACTCTGATACCTTCATAATTGTAGTAGATAAATACTACAAGTGCCAATGGTAACGTTACGTTAATGTTTGAAGTTGGAGACTCAAAACCAGGGATAATACCAACAAGGTTAGAGATAAGAACAAAAAGACCAACCGTTAATACAAGTGGTAAATATTGTCTTGCTTTCTCTTCGCCAATGGTATCTTTACCCATTGAAATAGCACCTTGAATATATGCTTCCATAAAGTTTTGCGTACCTAGTGGTACGGCTCTCATTGTTGCCGATGCCGTTTTAGCTAAAAGGAGTACTATTCCTACTACTAAAATTAAGTGTGCTACAACCATAGCTGTTCCGTGTCCTGTGAAGACACCTAAAAAAGTCCATACACCTTCCATTTATCCATCCTGTGTTACAAAATATTTGGGGGATTATAGCTTAGAAAGGCTTTGTTTTTCGTTATAGTAGTTATAAATCGAGCTTAAGTAAGGGTCTAAGGAACTATCCCTTTAGAATTGTGTATATTGGTTACAAAGAAGCTTCATCATTCATTAAGAGTAAGCTTTAGAAGTGAAAATTCTCTCCCAAATAATACTTAATAACATTTGGATTCTTTTTAATCTCATCACTATTCCCTGTAGCAAGCATCTCTCCTGCCCTCATCACATAGGCCCTGTCACATATTCCCAAGGTCTCACGAACATTATGATCGGTAATCAAAACACCCATATTTAGCTTGATAAGCTCCCTCACAATACCCTGTATGTCCTCAACAGCAATAGGGTCAACTCCTGCAAAAGGTTCATCAAGTAACAAAAATTTTGGTTCAGCCACCAAAGCTCGTGCTATCTCTACACGTCGTCGCTCTCCACCAGAGAGTTGAATACCCAAACGTTTACGAATGGGTTCAATATTAAAGAGGCTCAATAAATTCTCTATGCGTTTATGTGCTACTTCTTCATCCAATTTCATCGCTTCAGCAGCCATAAAAAGATTGTCTTCAACCGATAAATCTTTAAAGATACTTGACTCTTGTGGTAAATACCCTATGCCCATTTTTGCCCGTGTACTCAAAGACATTTTGGTCACATCCACCTCATCAATATAGACAGAACCCGTTGTAGCATCGGTTAAACCACAAATCATATAAAAAGAGGTGGTCTTACCTGCACCATTCGGACCTAAAAGACCTACAATTTCACGAGAAGAGACTTTAACCGAAACGTCATGTACTATTTTCGTTTTCTTAATCACTTTTGATAAATGTTTCGCTTCTAGGGTGTATGTTTCTCTCATCAAGACCTCTCTTTAATTCTTTTTTATACAGTATTTTCGTCTATCTTCATAAGGGCTAATGGTTACTGTAAAAATCTCATAACCAGCATTCAATAAAAATGCTTTTAACGCTTCATCGCCCCACTCAACCATATGCCATCCAGTTTTATCAAACTCTTCAAAAAGTCCTAGTTCCATAAATTCAGCATTTTCTATACGATAAAGGTCATAGTGATAAAGATTTTCAGAGTAACACTGCTGTAACGAGAAAGTAGGCGATGTAATCTCCCCTTCAATACCTCGTATTTTAGCTACTTTGGCTGTCAAGGTTGTTTTACCCGAAGCCAAATTTCCAACTAAAAAAAGAATAGCATCTGTGGGAACAATAGAATTTAAATACTCTACTACAATTTCTAATTCATCTTCTGATGCAATGATCTCTTTCATCTCTTCTCTTTAAAGTTGATTTGAAATTTTAGCTATTTTTTCTAAATGCTCTTTTGCTTTACCACTCTCTAATCCCATTCTAGCCATTTCAAATGCCTCTTTAATATCGCGTGCTTTACCATCTACAAAAAGTGCAAACCCTGCATTCAAAAGTACCATATCTCTTTGAGCATCTGTGGCTCTGTTTTCAAATATACTTCGTGTTATTTTTGCATTATCATCTGCACTTCCACCCAGTATTGCCTCTTTTGGAGCGAGTTTAAATCCAAAATTTTCAGGCTCAATAATACCTGGAGAGATTGTTCCATTTTCTACAAAAGCAAACTGTGTGGTCGTTGCCAGTGAAATTTCATCCATGCCATCATCTGAACTCACAACAAAGGCTCTGTTTTTACTATCAAGAGCAATCAGTGCTTTTGCCATGCGTGTTATATAATCGGGGTCAAAAACACCAAGCAGATACTTTTTAGCCCCAGCAGGATTGGTTAAAGGTCCAAGAATATTAAAAATTGTCCGATGGTCAATACTTTTACGAATAGGCATAATGTGTTTCATCGCAGGATGATGATTCATTGCAAAGATAAAACAAAACCCTGTCTCTTCTAACATCTTTAGCTGTTTTTTAGGCTCTAAATTTAAATTAACTCCCAACGATTCCAAAAGGTCTGCTGAACCAGAATTAGACGTAATGCTTCTATTCCCATGTTTTGCTACCACACACCCCAAAGAGGCTAAAAGAAGTGAAACCGTTGTAGAGATATTAAAACTACCACTCTTGTCTCCACCTGTACCAACCACATCAATAGCCTGTTCTTGTAAAATTTCTGAAATAGGAAGTTTTACAGAGTGTCGTCGCATTACTTTTGACGCATCAGCAATATCATCAAAAGTTTCGCCTTTATTATAAAGGTCTACAAGAAATTGTCGCGACTCCTCTGCTGATAGCTCATTAGAAAATAGTTTTTCAAATTGTTCTTCTGTTTTTGTCATGATAACTCTTTAACGTATTCATCTTTTTTACTTTTAGGAATGGTTTTGGTTGTAGGGATTTGTAACACTTCAAACTCTTTTGCACCCTTAAGATACTCAATCGTTATCTTGTCTCCAATTGCCACATTTTTACTTGCTTTGGCTTTAATACCATTAATAAATACCACATCACTCTTGACCATGTCCGAAGCAATAGTACGGCGTTTAATTACATTAACCGATGCTAGCCATTTGTCTATTCGCATAATTTATTCCTGTTTAAACTCTTTTTCTGCTTTATCAGCTTCGATAACACCTGTCATCGAAAGATTATCGCCTACAATATATTTGGCATCACGAAGCTCTTTTAGAACCTGTTTTGCCTCTTTCATATCAAACATACCTGTATTCACTAAACTTATTAAGGTCTCCTGCATGTTTTCGCCCTCTTCTCTTTTAGAAATCCCCAAAAGAAAAACGCGTTTAATTATATCCAATTCATTCATCTCAAACTCCTAGTGAAGTTCAGCGTTTAATTTTACTTCTCTGGTACTTCGGTTCACAACAATCTCTCCTGTTATAGAGTTTTGTCTAAAGTGAAGACCGTTTAACCCTTGAAGAGCATCGGCTCTAAAGGTCTCTTGTGCTTGTAAATTTGCTGTTGGATTTGCTTCATTAATAAGAGCCAATTGATCCGAAGTGATTTTCACTTTTGTTCCTGCAAAAATAGCAACACCACCATCTATAATACACGCATCTCCAAGAGGAATACCACAAGTAGAGTTTGCACCTAAAAGCGTGTTTTCGCCGATAGAGATTGGGTTACCATCTGTTCCACTTAGAACACCTAAAATACTTGCTCCTCCACCAACATCTGAACCTGCACCAACAATAGCAGAACTTGAAATACGCCCCTCTACCATAACAGCACCCAATGTTCCTGCATTGAAGTTAATGTATGAAGCACCTGGCATAACGGTTGTTCCAGCTGCCAATTGAGCTCCCATTCTTACTTTTGATGCTTCTAAAATTCGTGTGTTATCAGCAGGAATAATATGCTGTAAGTATCTTGGGAATTTATCTACCGAGTCAATAGTTGGGAAGGTACCGTTTAGTTTCATCTCGATTTCATTGTCTCTTAAATACTCTAATTCATACGGAGTATTTCCAACCCATGCAACGTTAGAAAGAATTCCAAATGCACCATTTAAATTGAGGCTTCGTAAAGGAGCTTTTTCTTGAGAAAGAGCATAGAGTTTTAAATAAACAGCTTCAACACTCTGTGCTGGTGCATCTTCAAAAAGGAAACAAATTCTAAAATCTTTAGCAACATCTTCTAAATTTGCCAGTGCTTTTACAACCTGTACATTTTTATGAGCGTCTCCAATTGCTTCCCCTAGATACGGTGCAAAAGCAGCCATTGCATTATCAATTATGTTATCATTTAAAGTTGTTACAAACTCTGAACCCGAAAAATCAACCGTGTGATTTGCCTCTTGAATAGACTTGATAAATACAGCAGCTGAACCAAAATTCTCATTCCAATTAATCAATGCATAATTTGCTTGCAACACTTTTTCTGCATTTTTTTGACCTCTATCAACTCTAGCAATACCAAAAGCAATAGGTTCTCTATAGCCCTCTTGTCCTGTTACTTCTGTTACCAATGCTTTAAACTCTTCTGCTGAACCAACTGTATTAATTGCCATATTAATGTTACCTTTTGTATCTAAAATATTTTTTTGTGATTATATCCAATTTGCCTTATTAACCTCTATGTAGGTAACAATTTGCTAAAATTTTAAACAATTTAACATAGGGGAAATTATCTATGAAACAACAATACAAGTCTTATGATGAGGGTTGTGCCTTTCTCGAAGAGTGTGTGCAAAAATATCCAGATTTAATTACCGTAGAAAATATTGGTACTACTTGGGAAAATAGACCGATACTTTTAGCAACTATTAGTCTACATGTTGCTTATGCAAACCTCAAACCTGCTCTGCTCTATACAGGTACAGCCCATGCACGAGAGTGGATTGGTCATGAGTTGGGTATCGATTTTATTGACTACATTTTAAGCAACCACCAAAACAATCCAGAAATTTTAGAAACACTAACCCACAATACACTCTATCTTGTTCCTTGTCTTAACCCTGATGGTTTTGAATACAGTCGGAAACACTTCTCCTTTTGGAGAAAAAACCGACGGGACAATGGCGACGGCACTTTTGGTGTTGACCTTAATCGAAACTTCTCTGTAGGGTATAATAAATCCACCTTTACAGCAGGAAACACCTACAGTGGACCTCATCCATTTTCTGAACCAGAGACCTTAGCCATCAAAAAATTTGTTGATAGCCATGCGAACATTACTCTTGCCTTAGACTATCACTCACAAGGAAATGTCTTTTTCCCTGCCCATAAATTTAACCATGAGAGTGAAATAGAGGGTACAGACATGAATACGCTTTGTGCTAATATGAACTATCATATCCATAAAATAACAGGGCGAGAGTATGGGATTAATAGAGGAAAACCACCTACAAAGCTCATCTCAGGTTCAGGTCGTGAATACTATTATGAACAAGGGATTTTAGCTATTGTCGTAGAAGTTGGAACACGAAATATTCCAGATTACATTCAAAATATGTCTGAATCAGTCAATGAGAACATTCCTGCTCTACTCTATGCTTTGGGCGAAGCGAAAAGTTATGGAGAAACAGCACCAAAACGCGTTAGTAATTTTCATATAGACTCTTTTTCATCAAACAGTTGTAGCTTAAAATGGGAATACGACAGCAATCCCTCTGTCTATTTTAAAATCTATCGAAATTTAAATAATAAGATGTCTTGTAACCACTCTTCGCTTATAGCGACTACCTGTAATATGGAGTTTATAGATGAGAACCTAAAGAGTGGTACAATGTATTTCTATTATATTCGAGCCATTAATAAACTTTCAAAAACCAAATCTCCTTTTGCTCCAAAAGTGAAACTTAAAACATTATTAGGAGACGCAGAATTTTCACGAACCATCTTTCCTCATGCTTCAGATATAGGTTACGTTGCAGAAAAGTCTCCTGAAGCCAACCATGGACATTTTGGTGTACAATCTCTCAAAGTTGGGGTTAGCCAAGGTCGAGGAATCTCTTATGGGATTATGCGTTTTGATTTAAGTTCAATTCCTGAAGATGCAATTATTTTAGAGACAAAGGTATCCCTCTACCCTCTAAACCGTGTCTCTGCAAAAATTGAAAAGTATGGAGAGTGGTCTTTATCCATTATTAATCAAGACTCGATTTCAAACATTCGTGATTTTGAACAAGTACATCAAGCCAAACATATTAAAACTATTGGAGGAAGTATTCCTTCAGAAAAACTAACCCAAGGTATTTGGTCTCACTGGGATTGTAATGAGTTTGAGAGAAAAATCATTCAAAGTCAATTAAAACGACAAAGCATGATTCTAAAATTAGAAGGACCAACCGTATTACCGATTGGTCGTGATTCACAACTCATGGTCTTTGATTTAGGCTATGGAAATGCAGGAGGTGGCTTACATTATCGACCTTCTATTGATATTAAATATACTGTACCAAGCAAAGAGATAAGCATCGAATTACAAAACTCTATGACCATTGCTCCAGAAGAGATTGTACACGATTCTATGGCATGTGGATTTAATAAAGATGATGAAAAAATCTATGCCTACATGTCCTTTGATTTATCCAAACTACCTGACCCCGACGAGTCTATTATTACCGATGCATGGATAGAGATTACCAACACCTCTACCGTTAAAAAGACCGTTGACATTCGTTACAACGTTGAATTCGTAGACTTAGAAGAGTTTAGCTACCAAGATATTCTAGAACGTGAACGCATAGAGTTTATTGGCTATGAAGTAAGTTCAGCCGAACTTGGCAAAAAAAAGAAACATCATTTTCTCTTTGATCACTATTCAAAACTGGCGTTAGAAGAGAAACAACGACTGGGAGAAGAGGCGAAATTTGTTATCCACCCAACTTCTACTCTTTGTCGTGACCACCTTATTAAATGGTCACACAAAGGCAAAAAAGCAGCCAAATTAATGGTTAAATATATCAAAAGACGAAAACATCCTCTTCCTTCTGTTGTAAACCTTCAATGTAAAGTTGAAAATAAATTGGTCAAATTAACATGGGATAAAATTGAAGACAATGACCTAGTTGGTTATTATGTCGTTAGAAACCGTTGGCATACACCAAAGAGTCCATTTGATGGAGTAAAACTTTATGCAGGATTAGATAACTATACCTTTGATAACTTTGGTTCAACAAAAATGGATAAATATTTTGCTGTATTTACCTACGATAATGTTCCAAATTTTAGCCAAGCATCTGAAATACAATATAAGGCAAAGTAGAGAAATTTTTTTCTCTATGCTCCTGTTGTGAGGTATAGATTGTTAATAATTTCCTCCCCTTCCAAATAAAGGGTGTTAAAGTTTAAAAGGAGGGAGAATATGAATAAGTATGAAAGAGAAGGAAACACTAAGTTTTTGCCGTACCTTATCGGTTATGCGTTAAAAAAATATAAAACAAAAACTCAAATACTTTTATGAAAGTTCTAGTAACTGGAGAAAGTTACTGTTTATCTCTCATGGGGGAAGTATAGGATAACTTTGTGTACTCTTTGTGTATTTAATTGAATTTTATAAATTAATTTATTTATTTAATATTTTTTAAGCTTTAGCCACGCTACTTATATTATATATAATATGTTAAAATTCTGAAAATATTCTACAAAGGAACTTATTTGTTCAATTTACAGAACTACTCTACACAAAATATCAAAAACGACATTCTCTCAGGGTCGTTAGTTGCTGTAGCACTTATCCCTGAAGCCATTGCGTTTTCTGCTATAGCAGGAGTTAACCCAATGGTTGGACTTTATGCTGCATTTATTATTGGCTTAGTAACCTCTTTACTGGGTGGTAAACCAGGTATGATTTCAGGAGCAACAGGTGCTGTTGCCATTGTATTTGTCTCATTGGGGGTGGCTGTAAATGCTCTATTCCCAGAACTTGACAAAGAAGCACTCTCTATGATGATCCTTCATCATATACTCATCGCCTCAATCTTTGCAGGAGTGTTCCAAATTGCTATTGGTCTGATGAAAATGGGTAAATTTATTCGCCTTGTTCCTCAACCTGCCATGTTTGGATTTGTAAATGGACTAGCGATTGTTATTGCCTTGGCTCAATTCAAATTTTTAGCCCCTGCCAATGCCGATTCACTCTCATGGACAGAGCTTATTCAAAATAGTTTTAGTGAAAACTATTTTATGTATATATTAATTGCTCTAACCATGTTAATTATGCACTTTTTGCCACGATATACAAAAGCTATTCCAGCAGGTCTTGTAGCCATTATCTCTTTGACATTAATCGTCTACCTTACAGGGATTGATACAAAACTGGTAGGTCAACTCTTTGGAGACATAACCTCTATCTCTCTACCTCACTTTGTTATGCCTGATAGCTCTCTCTTTACCATGCAATCCATGTACATTATACTACCTACTGCATTTTTAGTAGCAATGGTTGGACTTATTGAGTCACTGCTTACACTTTCAGTATTGGATGAAATGAGTGGCACAAAAGGTTCAGGAAATAGAGAATGTGTAGCACAAGGAATTGGAAATGTATGCTCAGGAAGCTTTGGTGGTATGGCAGGTTGTGCTATGATTGGTCAAAGTATGATTAACTACTCTTCAGGTGGTCTTGGACGACTCTCTTCATTTGTAGCTTCTGTTTTTCTTCTTATACTGGTAGTAAGTTTATTTCCTGTTATCTCAGCTGTTCCTGTGGCTGTACTGATTGGTATTATGTTTATGGTAAGTATTGGTACATTTGAATTCTCAAGTCTACGAAGAATCAAACACATGCAGAAATCAGATGCTTTTGTACTTTTAACTGTAACCGTTATTACAGTATTTGCCGATTTAGCCATTGCTGTTATCGCAGGTATTATTATCTCTGCCTTAGTATTCGCATGGGAACATGCAAAGATTCACTCAAAAATTGAACAAGATGATGACCAAACACGTGTCTATAAACTTGAAGGACCACTCTTCTTCGCTTCGGTTACTTCTTTTGCAGAACAGTTCAATATCGAAGAAGATCCAAATGAAGTTATTATTGACTTTAAAGATGCTAGAGTAATGGATAGTTCAGGAGCTGAAGCCATTGATGCGATTACTGAAAAGTATAAAAAAGCAGGTAAAAAGCTAACCCTTAGACACTTATCTAATGACTGTAAAAAAGTACTAACCACAGCAGGACCATTCTGTACGTATGAAGAGAATGATCCTACTTATAAAGTAGCTGTAAATCAATAGA
>Ga0256826_1000516_pt1 | contig 23420 bp, 25 predicted proteins | sample CV79metaG_FD_185975 | JGI IMG/M metagenome (GOLD analysis project Ga0256826, IMG submission 185975) | Hydrothermal vent microbial communities from East Pacific Rise, Pacific Ocean - CV79 | ecosystem: Environmental > Aquatic > Marine > Hydrothermal vents | place: Pacific Ocean: East Pacific Rise...
ATGCAAAGAGTAGAACCAATGACACTTTTCGGCTATGAGAAACTACAAGCTGAAGTGAAAAATTTAAAAGAAGTACAACGCCCACAGTGTGTAAAAGATATTGAAGAAGCACTAGAGCATGGAGATTTAAAAGAAAATGCAGAGTACCATGCTGCAAAAGAGTGGCAAAAAAATATTGATAACCGTTTGGCAGAACTTCAAAATATCCTTGGAAATTCTCAGATAGTAAATCCTTCTGAATTAGAACATGCCAAAATTTCTTTTGGTTCTACTGTTGTTATGACAGATATGGATAGTGATGAAGAGATGACTTATACTATTGTCGGTGGTTGTGAGTCAAACCCAGATATGGGACTTATATCTTTTGGTTCACCTCTAGCAAAACAACTTCTTGGAAAAGAGGAAGGGGATGAAGTAAGAGTAACTCTCCCTGGTGGTGTAAAAGAGTATGAAATAGATGAAGTTAAATACCAAGAAATAGTTTTTGAGTGTAATTAACTCATGCAAAAAATAAATGTAGGAATCATTGGAGTAAGTGGCTATACAGGTTTAGAACTTGTAAAAATGCTCATTAATCATCCTATTTTCACTTTATCTTATGTTGCAAACTCTACGGGGGATGTAAAGATAGATGAACTACACCCTTCTTTAAGTGGCGTTTGTGAACTTGACGTTAAAAAAGCTGATGTAAAAGAGTGTGCTGAGTGCTGTTCACTTGTCTTTTTAGCAGTTCCACATAAAACGGCGATGGCATTTGTAAAACCATTTATGCAACTAGGAACTAAAATAGTTGATTTTTCAGCAGACTATAGACTTACTCAAGATGTTTATGAAGAGTATTATTGTCCTCATACAGATATTGAAAACTTAGATAAGGTTGTTTATGGTTTACCTGAAATGTTCCGTGAAGAGATTAAAACAGCCTCTTTAGTGGCTAACCCTGGATGTTTTCCAACTTCGGCTATATTAGGGCTTTTACCATTTTTGGATAAAAGAGTTCCAAATACTCCTGTTATTGTAGATGCAAAGACGGGTGTAAGTGGTGCAGGTAAAAAACTAAGTGAAGTGACACACTTTGTAAATGTCAATGATAATCTTTTTGCATATAATCCTTTTCACCATAGACATGCTCCTGAAATAGCACAAAAATTAGGGCTATCTTTTGATGAGGTAAATTTTGTACCACATTTAGTGCCTCTTACTCGTGGTATGATTAGCTCTATCTATATACAAACTGAAGGTGAGTTTGATGCTGAGGAACTTGTTCGTGAGTACTATAAAAATGAGCCATATGTTCGTATAAGTAAAAATCCAGTTGATATGAAAAATACAGCGGGAACAAACTTTTGTGATATCTATGTAAAGCAGAAAGGAAATCTTCTGTTTATCTCTAGTTCAATAGATAACTTACTTCGAGGTTCATCAAGTCAAGCACTTGCAAACGCCAACTTAATGATGGGGCTTGAAGAAAACTGTGGAATACCAAATATAGCTTATGTCCCATAAACTAGAACTACTAGATGGTGCGTATATCATAGCAGATGCGCACTACTCGCATAAACGCCCAGAACTTTTCTCTCTCATTCAAGATATAGCTTCTAAAAAATTACAACCCTCTCAGCTTATTCTAATGGGCGATATATTTGATGCACTTTTTGGTGGAATACCTTATACTTATGAGCAAAATAGTGAGATAATTACACTTATAAATAAAATATCTTTAGAGATAAAAGTTATCTATCTTGAAGGTAATCATGATTTTAATTTGAAAAATGTATTTCAAAATATAGAAGTTGTTTCACTCTCCTCTCAGCCATTATCATGTCAATATAAAGGTCACTCAGTATCATTGGCTCATGGTGATTTTGATGGTGATTTTGCTTACAAATTATACACATCTATCATTAGAAGTCCTTTTTTACTTTTTTTGTTGAGATATATAGACTCTTCTACAAAGCATAGTATTTTAAAGAAATTAGATAGCTATTTAGGAATTAAAGATGATTGTAAAAAATTTATAGGCTTTAAAGAATATATTGAGAAACGTTCTTTAGAAAGTTACGATAGTGACTACTTTATAGAGGGACATTATCATCAAAATCTCTCATTTATATTTGAAAAATTTAACTATATAAATTTAGCTGCTTTTGCTTGCAATCAAAGATATTTTATAGTAAAATCATTTCAAGATAATGAACTATTTTTAGAAGAAAAATCTTACAAGGAGATTTAAATATGGATGATAACTCCCTAAAAGTTGGTTCCAATGAAATGGAACTTGTTGACTTTCGTATACTTAAGCAAGAAGCAACAAGTGTATATGAAGGTATTTATGGAATAAATGTTTCAAAGGTTCGTGAGATTATTCGTGTACCCGCTTTAACAGAACTTCCAGGAACACCTGAATTTATAGAAGGAATTTTTGACTTACGTGATGTCGTGATTCCTGTAGTAAACTTAGCAAAATGGATGGGTATTACACCTCCTGAAGATGTGAGTAATTCTCGTGTTATCATTACGGAGTTTAACAATGTACTGATAGGTTTTATTGTTCATGAGGCAAAACGTATTAGAAGAATTAACTGGGGTGATATCGAACCAGCTACTTTTGTAAGTGGTAGTGGAGCTTTGGATGCAAACAAAATAACAGGTGTTACTAAGATAGAAGGAGATAATGTTCTTCTTATTTTAGACTTAGAGTCAGTTGTTCAAGATCTTGGTCTTTATGAACCAGATGTTGACAATATACCTCACGAACTAGAAACATTTTCAGGATTAGCTCTTGTCTTAGATGATAGTGCTACAGCTAGAAAAATAGTAAAAGAAGCATTAATTAAAATGGGCTTTAATGTTGTTGAAGCTATGGATGGGGAAGAGGGACTTAAAAAACTAGATGAACTTTACGATACATATGGTGAGTCACTTCCAGAGCATCTTAAAATCATTATAAGTGATGTTGAAATGCCTAGAATGGATGGTTTCCATTTTGCTGCAAATGTAAAAGAAGACCTTAGATTTAAATCTATACCTATTGTTTTCAACTCATCAATAAGTGATCATTTTAGTGAAGGTAGAGGTGTTGAAGCTGGTGGAGAAGCTTACTTAGTTAAGTTTGAAGCAAGCTCATTTTACAATGAAGTAGCACGTGTTGTTCGTGCACATATGAAAGAAGGAGAATAGATATGGATGAATTTCAAGAGATATTACAGGACTTTTTAGTTGAGTCCTTTGAGCTAGTTGAAAAACTAGATGAAGATTTAGTAGAGTTAGAAAATAACCCTGAAGATTTAGAACTTTTAAATGGAATTTTCCGTGTAGCACATACTGTAAAAGGTGCTTCTTCTTTCCTAAACTTTGATGTTTTAACACACCTTACACACCATATGGAAGATGTTTTAAACAAGGCTAGACATGGTGAGCTTATCATCACTCCAGATATTATGGATGTAGTTTTAGAGTCTATTGACCTTATGAAAGCTCTTTTAGAAACTATTCGTGATACAAGTGCAGATGCAGGTATAGATGTTTCAGCATGTGTTGTAAGATTAGATAAAATCTCTGGTGGAGATGGTGCGGTAGAAACACCTGTTGCTGCAGCACCAGTTGAAGAAATAGCACCAGTTGTTGAAGAAGCTGCAGCTGAGGATGACGATATTGATTATGACAATATGTCTCCAGATGATTTAGAAGCTGAAATTGAAAAACTTCTTCAAGAACGCCAGTCTGAAGATAAGGCAAAAAGAGAAGCAAAAATAGCAGCTGGAGAGGAAGTTTTAGCTGCACCTCCAGAACCAACAGAGGAGCCATCATCTCCCGCTACACCAGCACCGGCACCTGTCGCTCCAAAAGCACCTGTAACTCCTAAAGCAACACCTAAAAAAGAAGAACCAAAAGCAGCAGCACCTGCAAAACGTGCACCTGCAACAGTTGAACAAACTATTCGTGTTGATGTAAAAAGACTTGATCATCTTATGAATCTTATCGGTGAGCTAGTACTAGCAAAAAATAGACTTATTAAAATCAATGATGATGTTGAAGAGCGCTATGAGGGTGAAGAGTTCCTTGAAGAGTTAAATCAAGTTGTTAGTATCGTCTCTCTTGTAACAACAGATCTTCAAATTGCAGTTATGAAAACAAGAATGCTTCCTATTGGAAAAGTTTTCAATAAATTTCCAAGAATGATTAGAGATTTATCTCGTGAACTCAATAAAAAGATAGAGTTAGAGCTTGCTGGTGAAGATACAGAGCTTGATAAATCTATTGTAGAAGAGATTGGGGACCCTTTAGTTCACATTATCCGTAACTCATGTGACCATGGTGTTGAAACGCCAGAAGAACGTGCAGCAAAAGGGAAAGATGAAACAGGTGTTATTGGCTTAAAAGCATACAATGAAGGGAACCAAATTGTTATTCAAATAGATGATGATGGTAAGGGTCTTGATATAAATATGTTAAAAGCTAAATCACTTGAAAAAGGACTCATCACAGAGAAAGAAGCTGACTCTATGACTGAGAAAGAGGCATTTGCTCTTATCTTTAAACCAGGTTTTTCAACTGCAGCTGCTGTTACAAATGTAAGTGGACGTGGTGTGGGTATGGATGTTGTAAAAACAAACATTGAAAAACTCAACGGTATTATAGATATTGATTCTGAACTTGGTGTTGGAACTTCTATGAAACTCAAAATACCTTTAACACTTGCCATTATTCAAGCACTCTTAGTTGGAGTACAAGAAGAATACTATGCAATTCCTTTAGCTTCAGTTTTAGAAACAGTTAGAATTTCTAAAGAGGAGATTTATACAGTTGAAGGTAGAAGTGTTATGCGCCTACGTGAAGAAGTTTTATCCCTTGTTCACATCGGAGATATTTTTGAAGTAGAACGTATTCTTGATGCAAATGAACATGCATATGTTGTTGTACTAGGTCTTGGAACTTCTAAACTTGGTCTTATAGTTGATACACTTGTTGGTCAAGAAGAGATAGTTATTAAATCTTTAGGAGATTATCTTAAAGGTATAGAAGGAGTAGCTGGAGCAACTATTCGTGGAGATGGTGGAGTAACACTTATCGTTGATGTTGTTGCATTGATGTCAATGGCGAGAGATGTTAAAGCATCGGCAATGATAGAGAGTACAACCGAAAGTTCATCTTCAAATGAAAAAAATAAAGCAAGTGACTACACGGTAATGATAGTTGATGATTCTAAAACAGATAGAACAATTATGCGTAAATCCCTTGAACCAATGGGAGTTACACTTGTAGAAGCAAGTGATGGACAAGAAGCTTTAAATATTTTAAAAGCAGGTGAATATAGTTTTGATGCGATGCTTGTTGATATTGAAATGCCAAGAATGGACGGATACACTCTTGCAACAGAGATTAAAAAATATAACAAGTATAAAAATCTACCATTAATCGCAGTTACGTCAAGAACAGGTAAGTCTGATAGAATGAGAGGTGTTGAATCTGGAATGATAGAGTATATCACTAAGCCATATTCAGCTGATTATTTATCAACTGTAGTACAGAGAAATATTAATTTTAAAGCGGAGTTTTTATAATGAGTGATAAATTAAAACAGATAATTAACCAACAAGGTGACCAACAAGATACAGACCTAAACCAACTTGATGATGTAGTTCAATTAGTTGGATTTGTTATAGGGGAAGAGGAATATGCTATTCCTATTCTTGCTATTCAAGAGATTATTAAACCATTTTCTTGGACAAGAGTTCCTCAAGTACCAGCTTATGTTTTAGGTGTATTTAATCTTCGTGGTGCAGTAATACCATTGATTGATTTACGTGCAAAATTTGGAATTCCAACTAAAAACCAGTCTGATGAAACACGTTTTATAGTGATGCGTCATGGTGATGATGTGGCTGGTTTTGTTATAGATAGATTGACTATGGCAATTCGTATCAAAAAAACAGATATTGGGCCAGCTCCTGATACTGTAAATGGTGATGATACAATTATTGAGGGTGTTGGTAAACAAGAAGATAAAATCATTACAATTTTAAAAGTGAACAAATTATTAGAGAGAGACTTTTAAGTAAGTAATGCAAATAACACTCTCTTATACCCTTAAGGATAATAACCTTTCCCTTGTTTTAAGTGGAAATCTTACCTTATATACTATTGCAACAGTTCAAAAGCAGATAGAGTCAATTAAACTATCTGCTATAAATAGCGTCAATATAGATCTTAATAAGATAAACTATATGGATAGTGCAGCAGCTATTTTCATAGTAAGATATGAAGAAGAAAACAATAGTAAAAATATTATAACTACACTCTTCTGCGATAATCAAAAAATACTTTCAACTTTAGAACTTGTAAAAATGCAGAGAATAACTACAAATCTTGAAAAAGCAATAGAAAATAAGAACCATAATATAATTAAAAGAAATTTTAACAGAGTTGATAAATTTACTAAAGGTGTTCACTCCTTTATGAACTTTTTTGGTAAACTTGTAATGACTCAACTTCTCTATTTTACTTCATTTAAAAGTATTAGGTTTAAAGAAATAGCATTTGAGGTAAATGAGTCAGCAGTGAAGGCTTTGGGTATTGTAGCACTTACAAGTTTTCTTATAGGCTTAGTAGTGGCTTATCAGTCAGCATTTCAACTCAAAACATATGGTGCAAATATATTTATTGTTGATATGTTGGGTATCTCTATTCTTCGTGAACTTGCTCCTCTTATTACAGCTATAGTTATTGCAGGACGAAGTGGCTCAGCATTTACCGCGCAGATAGGGGCTATGAAGATTACGCAAGAGTTAGATGCTATGAAAACTATGGGATTTGACCCTTACTCCTTTTTAGTAATGCCAAGAATCATCGCTCTAATGATAACAATGCCTATGCTGATTTTTGTTGCAGATATCATGGGAATATTTGGTGGAATGATAGTTGCAAACTCTGATTTAGGAATTAGTACAGAACTGTTTTTAGAACGGTTTCGTGAAGTAGTTGATGCAAAACATTTTTTTATAGGAATACTTAAAGGTCCTTTTTTCGCTTTTTTAATTGCCAGTATAGGTATATATCGAGGTTTGGTTGTAAAAGATGATACTCAAAGTATAGGTGTAAACACTACAAAAAGTGTGGTTGAATCTATCTTTGCGGTGATAGTTTGTGACGCTCTTTTCTCTATAGCATTTACAAATTTAGGGATATAATTATGGCTATAATTAAAGTAAGAGATGTTAAAACAATTTTTGGAGATAAGGTAGTTCATAATGGACTTAACTTAACTGTAAATGAAGGTGAGATATTTGGTCTGTTAGGGCCAAGTGGTTGTGGTAAAACAACATTGCTTCGTGAAATGGTAATGCTTCAAGAGTTTCACAATGGTTCTATAGAAGTACTTGGAAAAACTCTTCATACCATTAGGCAAGATGATGCACAAACTTTAAGAAGAGAGTGGGGTGTTCTTTTTCAAGCAGGAGCACTTTTCTCCTCTTTAAGTATTCGTGATAATATAGCTTTACCCTTAATTGAATACACAGATTTATCACCAGCTATGATAGATGAAATAGTGAAATTTAAGATAAATCTTGTTGGATTAAAAGTGGGTGATGCAGAACTTTTCCCTTCTCAAATAAGTGGAGGAATGAAGAAGAAAGCTGGTTTAGCCCGTGCTTTAGCGATGGACCCTAAACTTCTTTTTTTAGATGAACCAACAAGTGGATTAGACCCAGTTTCAGCAAGGGAATTTGATGAACTTATCTTAAATCTTCGTTCTCTTCTTGGACTTAGTATTGTAATGGTTTCGCATGATTTAGAATCAATCTATGCTACTTTAGATAGAGCTGCGATAATAGATGATAAAATAATAGCTTATGAAGGAAGTATTGCAGATGTTAAAAAATCTGAAAGTACTTTTATACAAACATTTTTTAAATAATGGAAATATGATATGAATAATAAAGTAAATTATGCCTTAATTGGTTTTTTCGTTCTGGTTGGATTGTCTCTAATACTAGGAATGAGTTACTGGATGTTAAAACCATCAGTTGAGTCTCAAGAAAAGATATATAGTATATATTTTGATGAATCAGTACTTGGTTTAAATATAGATGCCCCAGTAAAATATAGAGGTATTAATGTTGGAAAGGTTACCAAACTAAGAATAAGTCCTAAAAATAGTGAAAAAATAGAAGTTATAATTACTATTTTAAAAACAACACCTATAAAAATAGATACAGTTGCAAAATTGACTTCTCAGGGAATAACAGGTTTAAGCTATATAAATCTTAGTAAAGGTGGTCATCTTAGTGCTGAGTTAAGTAAACTAAGTTCTCAAGAGTATCCTATTATTAAGACGATTCCATCATTTTTTAAAAATTTCGAAAATTCATTTGGAGATGTTTCTAGTCAATTATCATCAACACTTGGTAGAACAGAAGAACTTTTAGGTGATGAGAACCAGCGGGCGATCACACAACTTCTTTTTCGCTCTGCTTCATTGATGCAAAAAATGGATAAACTTATGGATGATGAAACAATTGTACATCTTCAGTCTACTGTTAAAAATATTGACTCATTAACTAAAAAGCTTGAAACACTTATGCCAAATGTAAATGTATTTATAGATAAAAGTGTTGCATGGGAAAATTCTATAGATAAATCACTTAGTACAATCAGTAGTAGTTATTTAACTATATCTTCATCAATGGACTCTTTTGAATCATCCATAAAGAATGGTGATTTTAACCTTAAAGAGATTAGTTCAGATTTAGTGCCAACGATGAATAATTCATTTTTACAGATGCAAGAACTTATGATTAATGTTCAAAGTGTTTTAAATCAATACAATGAGAGTCCATCAGATATTTTATATAAAAAATCAGAAATCAGAAAAGCTCCAGGAGAAGAATAATATGAAGAATAATATAAAAATATTTTTGTTAACTGTATCTATACTGTTTAGTGGATGTACCGTAATAACACCTAGTAAATCAGAGTATATAATAACACCTACTATAACAGTTGAAAAAGCAGATGAAAGTAGCTGTAAAGAACAAACAATTAAGATAGCACAGGCCTTTAGTGATACTAGTCTCATGAGTAAAAAAATGAAGTACACATACGATGAACAGCAAGAGTTTACATATAGTGAATCAATTTGGTCAAGAGCTCCTTCTCGAGCAATTTCATCGGTATTACTTGCTAGCATAAGAGATTCTGAGTTATTTAAAAGTGTAAATAGCTATAAGTCTCGTAGCCGTTCAGATCTTATTTTAGAGACAAATATTGAAGAGTTTATTCAACACTATAATGATGAAAATAGAGAGTCATTTGTAAAAGTTGTTATCTCTTTTTCTCTTATAAACTCTAAAACATCAAAGACTATTGATAACAAAACAATCATGGTTGAAATAGAAGCTGAAAGCTTAAATGCACAAGGTGGTGTAAAAGCTTTAAACAAAGCTCTTAGTGAGATTCTTCAAAAGAATAATAAATGGTTAAGGTCTATCTGTAAATGATAAGCCAAAAAGAGTATTTTACCAGACGAAAAAAATTTGCTAATAGTTTAAAACCCAACTCTATTGCAGTACTTTTTAGTGCAAAAATGCAAACTCGTTCAAATGATACAGAGTATCCATATAGGCAAGATAGTAACTTTTACTACTTGAGTGGATTTAAAGAAGATAATGCAGTTATTGTTATAGTTAAAGATAAAAAAGATTATAAAACACACCTCTTTATTCAAAAAAAAGAGAAAGAACTTGAGCTCTGGACAGGAAAACGTTTAGGTGTCAAGAAAGCTAAAAAATATTTTAATTTTAATGAAATTTATAGTATAAATCAGTTTGAAGAATATTTGAATACCTTTATTAAAGAGAAAAATAGTCTCTATTTTGATTTTTCTATGGGTGATAAACGGATAGAAAATTTAAAACTAAAATGTCAAAATATTCATGCTCATATGGATATTAAGTATCTTCTTGGTCTACAGAGACTAGTTAAGTCAAATGCAGAAATACAACTCATAAAAAAAGCAATTTCTATAACAAAAGAAGCACATCATCATGCTATGAAAATATCTAAAACATTAGAGTATGAGTATGAGCTTCAGGCTGAAATTGAGTATGTTTTTAAGAAAAAAGGTGCTTATAGTGATGCTTATACAAGTATAGTTGCTTGTGGAAATGCAGCAAATACTTTACATTATATCTCTAATGATAAAAAGTTGAAAAGTAAATGTCTAGTCCTTATTGATGCAGGGTGTGAGTATCAATACTACTCTAGTGATATTACACGAACTATTCCTAGTAATGGAAAGTTTACATCTGCACAAAAAGAGTTATATTCAATGGTCTTAGAAGTTGAAAAAACAATTATTAAGATGATTAAACCTAAAATTTTGAGATCCTCATTACAGAAGATGTCAGAAGAGTTACTCTGTAAAGGTTTAATTTCATTGGGTATATTAAAAGGTGATTTGAAAAAACTTCTACTTGATAAAGCACATAAAAAGTACTATCCACACGGTATAGGTCACTGGATGGGACTTGATGTACATGATATGTCCCCATACAAAGCTTTAAACGCCAAAGAATTTCCTTTAGAAGAGGGAATGGTTATGACAATTGAACCAGGAATTTATATAGATAAAAATGATAAATCTGTACCAAAAAAGTACCGAGGGATTGGTATTCGTATTGAGGATGATATTTTGGTGACACAAGATGGTTTTAACAATCTCTCTAAGGATATTATTAAAGAGATTGAAGAGATAGAAGCTCTCTCAATTTAGTTATATGAGTATGTCCAACCTGTAAGGTTATGAGTTTTAGCTTCATAAAAATTATCGGAATTTGCTAAAAAGTCCATAACATGCATAAGAGTATAAGGGATACTCATTTGATCCTCTTGTTTTATTAAAAGAAGAGGCATAGGTGTATCTTGTGCACTCATTGAAAAACCAACAGGCATTGTTTGACTCATCAGTTCTTGCAGATTACTCATCCCATTTTCATCCATGAACTTATCTAAGATAGCACTTTTTACATCTTCTGGAAGTTTCTCATCGGTATTTAAAAAAATTGTAAAGTGTATTGGTGTATCAACAAACTTTTCAGGTGCTGGCGCAGCCATGATTATGTAGTCAACATTTTCTAAATGCTTTTTTACTTCAGATATATCAAAATATTTATCTGTCACTATCGCTTTTGCTTCCATATTTATCTCACTATTGATTTATTTGACAATATGTCATCTTTGAACATAAACACAATTTTATCATAAAATGGCACGATAAATGCTAATAATAGAGAATTAAATAAGGGGAAACATGAAGTTTATAGAAGCGCTTAAACTCAGAAGTAAGCTACTGTTTTTATTTTTATTGATAACATTTGGACTACTTAGTATAGGTGTGGTTGGGATGCTTCATATTGGGTCTATGAAGAAAAATATAGACAATTTATATTTTGGTTCTTTAGTTCCAGTTACAGAGTTAAATCAGATTATTCAGACATATCATAATGGACTAGCTAATAGCATTTATAGGGCATCAAGAGTTGAAATGAGTCCCTCTCAAACTTCGAGTCAGATTGAAGAGTCGCTACTCTTTATAAATAAAAAATGGAAATCATATGAGGGGCATTTTAAGAGAGATGATGAGCTTGAGTATGTTGGCTATGTCTCTTTAGAAATTAAACAGACAAATAGATACTTTATGAAAGTTTATAAAGCTTCTAAAAATGGTACTGATTTAAGTACAATTAATATTAATATATTAGAAAAAAGAGTTTCCTATATTCATAATGTAATTCAAAAACTTATCAATTACGAAGTAAATATCGCTCACTATGAAAGAAAAAAGTTCTTAATTAGCTACGAAAAAACAAAAAAACAGCTTGGTTTTATTTTGATATTAGTGATAGTTGCTGTTATGCTAATATCATTGTATGTATTTAGAAGTATTCAGCGAGATCATTCTAAACTAGAAAAAGTAACTAAGAAGTTAAGAATTTCTAATAAAAAATTAGAAAATGTCTCTTATACAGACTCTTTAACTAATTTACACAACAGAAGATATTTTAACTATATCTATGAAAAAGAGCTTAAACGATGTAAACGAGCAAAGCAATATATAACATTTATGATGATTGATATAGATTACTTTAAGCAGTATAATGACACTTATGGGCATATTGAAGGTGATTATGCCTTACAAGCAGTTGCTAAAATACTACATGAAACGCTCAAACGCCCATCTGACTATGTGTTTAGATTGGGTGGAGAAGAGTTTGGAGTTCTTTTAGTAGATACTGATGAATCAAATAGTGCAAAATTAGCACGTGATATTTGTGATGCTGTTAGAAACAGAGGTATAAAACATGAAGGTTCACTCATAAGTGATGTTGTGACAATTTCAATAGGTTTAGTCTCTTGTATCGCAGATGAAGCACTTGATAACAAACTACTAGTTACTCGTGCAGATGAGATGCTTTATGAGGCTAAAGAGACAGGAAGAGATAGATACATCATAACATCAAATGTTAGTAATGCAGAAACAATTAGTATAGAAGAAGATATTGTTAGTGCTTAGTGAGTATGTTTAAAACGAAAATTTAGGTCTATTAAAAGAGGACGTATCTTTTCTTTTAACTCTCCTTGAAACTCCATATAGTTGTTTTTATAGCTTCCACCACAACCTAGTTTTTTCTTGAGAATCTTAAGTGTTTCATTTGCATCTTTCTGCTCAAGAAAAAATTCACCAACAAGAGTCACAGTTTTTCCTTTACGTTTCTCTTTTGCAAAGTGTAAAAAATGTTTTTGAGGCTCTAATATTTCATCACAGATGATAGATTTTCTTGGCGTTTGGACTTTAGCCCAAGAGTCATCGATGTCAGCACCTATAAAAATATCAAGTTTTTTACCTCTACTCACTTTTCTCTCCTATAAATTTGAAACGAGGAACTAATGTACCATCTATCTCAACTTTTTCAAAGAACATAGAGAAAGGACGAACCCATAAATTTTCATCACCATACATAGTACGGTAAAGCACTAAGAGTTCATCTGTTTCACTATGTCTAGCAATATCTATAACCTTATAACGGTTTCCTTTATAGTGTTCATAGATACCAGTTTGCATTAGAGTACTTTTTGAACTAAAACACTTATATTTTTATCACTATAGTGAGAAGATTTCACCATCTCTAAAATATCAGCATTTGAGAACTTAGTTGCATCATAAACTATAACAATTGATTCGTCAGCACTCTTTAAAAATGTATGCTCTCCATACTCAGTATATCGAGTTGCTCCAATACTTACAATGAGTTCTTTAGGATTATTACAAGCAGAAATATACTCATTTATTGGTTCAAGAGGACCAAAATTTTCTTGTGTATTTATCTGGTTTAAAATCCAGTCAGTAAGTTTTTCATGGAAATAGCTATATCCAGTGAGTTCTACATCTTCACCATAAGCATGAACTTCATCATCACGTCTTAAAAAGCTACAGATAGAGTAGTTGTCGATGTTTCCACCTTTACTAAACTTATCTATTTCAATGATTTGGTTTGAGTAGCCCTTTGTCTCTTTTCCCCAGTTCTTTTTATCACTTATTTTTTCTGCACCTTTAATACGGATTGAAAAATCATTATAAGCACCAAAATATCTTGGAGTTACTTTTGAGAGTTTTCCAAAAGTGTACTCTAGGTCACATACAAGACCAACTTCAGGTTCAGCTTGAATGTTAAGTGTTTTATCTTGAGGTAGTCTGATACAGTCAGCACCAAGAGGATAGGTACTTAAAATATCTTTAGCATTTAACTCTTCTTCCTTGGCGTTTGGAAGATAGAAAGGAAACATCCCTTTAGGTGCTGCCTCATCTGCTGTGATGATATCTTTAAAATCTTCAGCTTCACCTGCTTGGTCAAGGTGAAGAGCAAAATTTCCTGCTATCCCTAAACCAAGAAAGTGTTTATATTTTGCCACTATATAGTTCCAGCTGCACGTTGCTCTGCAAACTCTTCGTAAGAACCTTTAAAGTCTATGATACTTCCATCAGGTTGAATTTCAATAATACGTGAAGCAAATGCATCAAGTAACTCTCTATCGTGTGAAACACAGATAACATTTCCTTTAAACTCTAAAAGACCTTCACCAAGAGCGACAATAGCCTCTAAGTCAAGGTGATTTGATGGTTCATCAAGAACTAAAAAGTTTCCACCTTCTAGCATCATTTTAGAGAGCATCATACGATGTTTTTCACCACCAGAAATGCTTTGAACACCTTTTTCTTGTTGTTCACCATTAAAAAGCATACGTCCAAGACAGTTTCTGATTTCAGCGATTTCACGTTTTGGATCAAATGCTCGTAACCAATCATAAAGAGTACCATCTCCTTCTATGATATCTGCAGTATCTTGTGGAAAGTATGAGTTTTCAATAGTAGCACCCCATGTAACTTCACCGCTATTCGCTTTCAACTCTTCCATCATAATTTTACAGAGAGTTGATTTTCCAACACCATTTCCACCAATAAGTGCAACTTTCTCACCTGGTTCAAATTTAAGTGTAAGATCTTTAAAAATCTCATTGTCACCATAAGAGTGAGAGATATTTTTGATATCAAGTGCTTCACCACCCATTGTACGTTTAGCTTTAAAAACGATACTTGGGTCACGACGTGATGATGGTTTAATATCTTCTATCTCAAGTTTATCAAGTTTTCTTTGACGAGAAGTTGCTTGTTTTGCTTTTGATGCATTTGCCGAGAAACGGCGAACGAAAGCTTCTAGCTCATCTTTCTCTTTTTGTTTTTTGTTGTTATCTAGTTCCATCTGTTTAGCAAGAACATTTGCAGCAATATACCAATCATCATAAGTACCAGTAAATTCACGAATTTTTTGGTAATCAACATCTAGTATATTTGTTACAACAGAGTTTAAGAAGTGTCTATCGTGAGAGATAACTACTAGAGTTCCTTCGTGGCGTTTGAGTTCGTTTTCTAACCAACTAATTGTTTCGATATCCTGATTATTTGTAGGCTCATCGAGAAATAATACATCTGGTTTTGGGTAAAGAACTTGTGCAAGTAAAACTTTGAATTTATCAGCACTATCTAGTGTAGACATTAACTCATTGTGTTGTTCAACTGGAATCCCAACATTAGCTAAGATTTTACCGATGTTAACATCATACTCATAAGTAGGATCTTCTTCAACACATATAACTTCTAAATCCGCAAGACGATTGTTTACAGCATCATCTTCAAAGTCTCCAGTTACATAGAGTTCTTCTTTCTCTTTGATAGCATCATATAAACGCTTATTTCCATAAAGAACAGCATCCATGATTGTATAGTCTTCAAATGCAAACTGATTTTGACCCAAAACACCAACTTTATTTGCTTTAGGAATTACTATGTCACCTTCATACTCATTGATTTCGCCTGAAAGGATTTTAAGAAAAGTTGTTTTACCAGCACCATTTGCACCGATAAGACCGTATCTTTTATGACGGTCTAACTTAAGGTTGATGTCTTGAAATAGAACTCTATTTCCATAACGCATTATTAGATTTTGAACTGTTACCATGATTAATCTCTTGTGATATAAATTTTCGCGATTATATCTAAGAGTTGTTTAAAAGATGATTATTAAAATCTTGTTTATAAGAAAAAATAGTATAAAATATATAATTAATTTTAGGATATAAATATGCAAATTAGAGAAATGAGTTTAAAAGAGTTAGATAGTATTTATGAATTGTTAGTTCAGTTACGACCATCTTTATCTTTTAAAGAGTTTGATGATTTAGTATATGATATGAGGCACATGGAGTATAAAATGCTAGGGATGCTTCAAAGAGGGGAGCTTGTTACATTTGCTGGTGTAGCTGTTCAAACTAACTTTTACCACAAACGCCACTTATTTGTTTTTGATTTTGTTACCGATGAAAAGTACAGAGGAAAAGGGTACGGAATAGAGATGTTAGAGTATCTAGAGAGTTATGCAAAAACAGCAATGTGTGAAAAAATAGTTCTCTCTTCAGGATTACAAAGAGAAGATGCTCATAGATTTTACGAGAGAAATGGCTTTGAGAAAAAGAGTTTTGTGTTTTTAAAATCTATTTAGTATTAAGCACAACACTTTTTATACTTTTTTCCGCTTCCACAAGGACAAGTTTCATTTCTTTCTACTTTTGAGTTGTAAAGTTCGCCATCTTTGTATTTCCAAGTCTCATTTTCTAAAACAAAGTTACTCTTTTCGTGAAGAACTTTTATAGCTTCACTCTCTCTATAATATGCTTTAAACTCTACTGTATCATTTTTAGTATTTAAGATTTTAAGTCCAAGCCACTCTACTTGTGAAGAAAATTCTTTGATAAGTTGTGCATCTTCTTCGTACTGATTTTCTTTGACAGTACTTAAAAGTAAATAACTTGTATCAGAGTTGACATATGCACTATATCTGCTTCTCATCAGCTCTTCTGGCGTTTGGGCTTTTTTTTGATGGGAGATTATCAACCCACAACACTCATCATAATTTTTTTCATTTGAACATATACACATAAAGACTCATTTTTTAGCTAGAATTATACTACATAATAACTAAGGGCATAAGTAATGAAAACAAAATCACTTTTCATATCAGCAAGAGAGATAAATGCAGGAACACTTTTTATCTCTATGGGAATGATGGAGATTTTAAAACGCCAACTTCATCGTGTGGCATTTTTTCGTCCGATAATTTACTCTTTAGATGTAAAAGATGGAGATATCGAGTTTATGTTAGAGCATTATAATTTAGATATAGATTATGAAGATGCATATGGTTTTGATGTCGAATATGTTGAGAATATGATATCGCAGAACAGAACAAAAGAGCTGATAAACCAGATAATGAAAAAATTTAAGAAGTTAGAAAAAGAGTATGATTTTGTTCTATGTGAAGGTATTCGTCAATCTTTTTTAAGTGCCAATATTGGTTTTGATTTAAATATGAAAATTGCTAAAAATCTAGGTTCTTCTTACATAAATATAATAAACGCCAAAAATAATACAGCACAAGAAGTTTATGAGAGTATTTTAATTGAGAATGAAACATTAGTTTCACAAGGATGTACCCATTTTGCAACTTTTATTAATAGAACAGATGCTCAAAAACACGCATATTTAGAAAAGAAACTACAAAATTATCAATTTAAAAGTTATATTTTAGATGAGATTGAAGAGTTAAGCCTTATCAGTATCAACGATGTTATAGAGAGTTTAAACGCCAAAACAATTCTTATCTCTGAGAAAGATCATACTCGGAATATTCGTGCGATTAAGATAGCTGCATTAAGTTTAGATAATTTTTTAGAACATATAGAAGAGGATGATTTGGTTATTGTTCCTGCTGATAGATCAGATATCATACTTGGACTTTTAGGAGCACTTTACTCTAAATCTTATCCAAATATATCATGTATACTTTTTCCTTTTGACATGGAACTACATCCAAATATTGAAAAACTTATTTTTGGTTTAGAACAGTTTAATATTCCTATATTATCTGTTAAAACAGACACTTATGAAACAGCAAGAGCTCTTGACAAAATACACTCTCGCATAAGAGTGAATAGCGAAAGAAAGATTGCTTTATCACTAGGACTTTTTAACTCTAAAGTTGATACTGCGTATATAGAAAATAAGATTTCAACTTCTGGTAGTGAGATTATGACACCAATAATGTTTGAATATAAGTTGTTTGATATTGCTAGTTCAGATAAAAAACAGATAGTTTTACCTGAAAGTAGTGATGAAAGAGTGCTCCGTGCTGCTGAGATTCTACTTTTACGGGGTGTGGCAAATATCATTTTACTTGGTAATGAAGAGGAGTTAAAAGAAAATTATCTACGTTTAGGTTTAGACCTCTCAAGTGCTACTATTCTAGATCACTCTAACTCCTCTTTAATGAAGGAGTTTGTAGATACTTTTTATGAGCTTCGTAAATCTAAAGGTTTGAGTAGAGAAGCTGCTCATGATGCTATGCTTCATGTAAATTACTTTGCTACTATGATGGTACATCTAGGCTATGCAGATGGGATGGTTAGTGGTGCTATTCATTCAACTGGTGATACTATTCGACCTGCATTGCAGATTATCAAAACAACTCCTGAGATTAAAGTTGTTTCAAGTGTCTTTTTTATGTGTTTAGATACAAAGGTATTAGTCTATGGAGACTGTGCTGTAAATCAAGATCCTGATTCTGAAACATTAGCAGATATAGCAATAGCATCAGCTAAAACTGCCCTAGCGTTTGGAATAGAACCTAAGGTGGCTATGCTCTCTTACTCAACGGGTGAGAGTGGGGTAGGTGAGGATGTTGATAAGGTTCGTAGAGCTACAAGGTTAGTTCATGCTAAAGCAAGTGAACTTTTAGTAGAAGGCCCTATTCAGTATGATGCTGCTGTAAATATGGCAGTAGCAAAAACGAAACTACCAAATTCTAAAGTTGCAGGACATGCCAATGTCTTGATCTTCCCAGATTTAAACACAGGTAACAATACTTACAAAGCAGTTCAGCGTTCAAGTGAGGCTATTGCAATAGGCCCTATTCTTCAAGGTCTTAACAAACCGGTAAATGATTTAAGCCGTGGATGTTTAGTAACAGATATTGTAAATACAGTAGCAATTACAGCGATACAAGCAGGGCAAATATAATGATTATTTTAGTTTTAAATGCTGGAAGCTCATCTTTAAAATATAAACTCTTTGATTCTGTAAATTGTGATGTACTTAAAGAGGGATTAGTTGAAAATATAGGTATCAAAAATCCTATATTTAAAAATCATCATGATGCTTTGGAGAGTTTAGAGATAGATTTTAACTCTATAGATGCTGTTGGTCATAGAGTAGTTCATGGTGGAGAAAAATATAGTAACTCTATTTTGATAGATGAGACTGTTTTAAAAGGTATAGAAGAGCTAATATCTTTAGCTCCTCTTCATAATCCTGCCAATTTAGAAGGTATAAAACTACTTCAAACCAAACTTGGACAAACACCTCAAGTCGCTGTGTTTGATACAGCATTTCACTCTACTATGCCAAAAGAGGCTTTTTTATATGCACTACCAATAGAGATGTATGAAAAAAATAATATTCGTCGTTATGGTTTTCATGGAACTTCTCACTCTTATGTATTAAAAAGAAGTGCAGAAATTTTGCAAAAAGATGTCAATAATCTTAATCTTATTACACTTCATCTTGGAAATGGAGCAAGTGTATGTGCAATTGAAAATGGAAAGAGTATAGATACCTCTATGGGCTTTACCCCATTAGAAGGTTTAGTAATGGGAAGTAGAAGTGGTGATATAGATCCTGCAATTGTTTTGTATATGCAAAGAGAGCTTCAGTTAAGTCTTGATGAAGTAGATAAGATTTTAAACAAAAAATCTGGGTTAATTGGAATATGTCATGAAAATGATGTGCGTAAAATCATAAACGCTAAAGATGATAATGCACAACTTGCACTCTCATTGATGATACGAAGAATTAAGAAATACATAGGAGCTTATCTGGCACTTCTTGGAAAAGTCGATGCAATAGTTTTTACCGGAGGAATAGGTGAAAATTCTTCTTACATAAGAGATAAAGTGCTAAGTAGTAAACTTTTTTCTGGAATTGATGTTTTGGTTATAAAAACTGATGAAGAACTGGAAATTATGCATGAAGTTATTTCTGTATTAAGATAGAAACTTATTTGTTTTTAATTAAAATAGTATATAGTTTTGTGGGAGTTTTGAAAGTTTAGAAATGTTGTTCTTTTAAAAGAGTAGGTAAACCCCTAAAAAAGGGGTTTAAGTAAAACCTAAAGTGGTGTTACGTTCTCAGCTTGAGGGCCTTTTTGACCTTCACCAACTTCGAAAGTTACTCTTTGACCTTCTGCAAGTGAAACACGTCCACCTGAAGTATTATTAACTTGACGGAAATGTACGAATACATCTTTCCCACCATTGTCTTGTTCTATGAAACCATAACCTTTTTCGTCGTTAAACCATTTAACTTTACCGTCTTGTAATTCTGCCATTGCATTGCCTTGTGTATAAATATTCACTAAAATTTCTTCTAGTGGAATCAAAAATTGGAGAGTCTTTAGGGTCTAAATGCAATAAGAGCAAAATTTCACACTAAAGATGAACTCGAGCCTCATCTTTCATCAGTGACAGTATAGCTAAATAAATCTAAATTCCTAGCAAAATTGGAAAGTTTTGTTAAAAGTGTGTACTTACGGGCTAAATGATTAAGAAATTGTTCCAATAAGTTTCTAAAATAGTAAATTAAATGTCAAAAGAGTCGATATTATTTTTACATATATAGTAAAAAGGATTTAATTATGCAAATATCATCAAATATAGCGAGTTCTAGTATCGCAACAGGTACTCAAAATATAAGAACTAATTTTACTGAGAAGATTTCTAAAGAAGAAGCTGCTGACATTAAAGCACAAATTACTGAAAATGCAAATAATTTTGCTTTAAAATCTGTAAATGTTCAAGGTAAATTGCAATCTAAAGAGATAGATATTGAACAAGCTTCACAAGATTTCCAATCTTTTTTAAGTGATATTGGTTATGAAGGAAAATCTATCTCAAAATTATCTCAAGAAGAAGCGGCTGAATTAGTCTCGGATGATGGGTTTTTTGGAATTAGTCAAACTTCAGAACGTATGGCTAATTTTGTGATTATGGGAGCAGGTGGCGATGAAGATATGCTTCGTGCAGGAAGAGAAGGTATGTTACAAGGTTACAATGATGCTGAAGCTATGTGGGGTGGAGAACTTCCTGAAATCTCACAAAAGACTATGCAAGCTGCTTTAGAAATGATAGATAAAGAGATGAATAGTTTAGGATATTCTATTTTGAATGAAGAAGCATAATTTAAAATTTTGTCTTAATCTATCCTGCTAAGAAGTTCATAGCAGGTAGTTAATGAAAATTTATCTTTAAGATGTTTTCTACTCAGTATATATTAACTTTTCGCTTATGTTGTTACCATTTAGCTCTATATATCTCATAGGAAACATATCTAAATCAAGTGGTCGAATAAATCCACGAGTTACTATGAGTTTTGTTCCTTGTAACTCTTTAGTTGAGTCTATGTGTTTATGCCCAGAGAGTGTTAGTAGTAGGTTATCATACTTAAAGAGTCTTTTTTGAACCTCTTTAGTGTTATTTAGAACATACTTATGTATCTCTTTTTCATCTTTAGAGTTAAAATAGTTTGTGTACGGATGGTGATTTAAGATAAGTGTTGCTTTTCCTTTATTGAGTATTGATTCTGCAAAGTTTAGGGTATCTTGGGTGTAAACACCGTTATTCGCATTTTTTATACAGCTATCAAGACCTAAAATAAGATAGCCATTTTTTTCATAAACAAAATCTTTTCCATTTAGCACTATAGAGTCTTTTGTCTGAAATATTTTTTGAAACTCATCAAGTTTTATGGCATCATCACCTTTTGGAGAAGACTCTTTATTTCCACGAACTACTAGCGTTTGACAATGGAGTTTATCTATAATCTCTTTAAATTTTAGTGCATCGCTGTTTTTTGGAGAGTTGTTGTTGAAGTTATCTCCACCAAAGAGAACTAAATCTAGATTTTTATAGTTACTGTTTATAAACTCTACCATCAGTTGCATCGCTTCTACAGAGTTTTCATCTGCTAAGTCCATATGTGAATCTGTGATATGTATGATTTTTAGGCTTTTTTCTTGCTCTACTTCAGCAGTAGCTATTAGAGGCATAGCACTCATAGCTAAGGCACTTTTCATAAAGTTTCTTCTTGATATATTTGACATGTTTTACCTTTGTAGTAGTTTTATGGAGAGGAGAGATACACTTTGCATAACTCGCACTTTTTTTCTGCTTAAATATTTAAAACATTATAACTTATAAACAAATTTTTGTTACAATGATTTAAATAAATTTAAGGAAACTATATGCAAACAACAACTTTCAAGGGTACAACTGTAAACTTAAGTGGTAATGAGGTAAATGTAGGGGACAAAGCTCCTACTGTTACAGCAACAGGAACTGATTTAAGTGATGTTGAGATTGGTGGAGCTAAAGATAAGATACAACTTATCATTACTGTTCCTTCTTTAGATACAGCTACTTGTGCAGCTGAAACTAGACGTTTTAATCTTGATGTAAATAACTTAGATATTTGTGAAACTACAGTTGTTTCTATGGATTTACCTTTTGCAGCTGAGCGTTTTTGTTCTACAGAAGGAATAGCTAACTTAACAGTAGCATCTGACTATATAGACAAAGAAGTAAGCAAGGCATATGGTATTTTAATGGCTGACAACAAACTGATAGGTTTAAGTGCTAGAGCTGTTTTTGTAATAGATAGAAGTGGAGAGATAGTTTATAAAGAGATAGTTCCAGAAGTAACAGATGAACCAAACTACTCTGCTGCATTAGAGGCTATAAAAGAGGCTAGATAAGCCTCTCTTTAATCCACTGAGATATCATTTCTATCTCATCTTTATCGATACTGTGGTCTTTGTCATAGGCTTTAAACTCTATGTTAAAACCACCATCTTGAAGAGCCACAACTTGCTCTTTTGAAGTTTCAAACGCCAAAACATTATCTTGTGTTCCGTGAGTACAGAGCCAGTTGTTGGCGTTTACATCTTTATTCATATCTTCTAAAAGTTTTTTTTCATCATAGATGTAACCACTTATGGCGATGTAACCAGCTAGAACTTTGTGGTATCTTGCCCCAAACTCAAAAGTTAGTAGTGAACCTTGCGAAAATCCAAAAAGAAAACTCTCCTCAGCATTAAACTCACCACTAAAAAGAGTATCTAAATCTTTAGTTAAAAGAGTAGAAGAGTACTCTATACCTGGTAGTTGGTCTGGTGGGAGTTGGTACCATGAGTGACCGGTGAAGTACTCAAAAGGTGCATCAAAAAGAATGTAATTCATCTCTGGTATATCTAAAAATGGTGGAAGCCCTACAAAGCCATCGCTAGAATCTCCACGACCATGCAGAATAATCATCAGTTTTTTAGAGGGTACTTTAGAGGGGATAAAAAGATTATCAAGTTCTAGACCTTCATAAGTTCTCATTTTACTCTCTTTCGTTTTATATTTTTACTTGGCACTAAAAATTCTAGATTTTGTACTTTTTTGATAGCTATTTTTTCTTCTTTTATAAGAGTTTTGAGAAGTGCTTGGCTCTCTTCATCTAAAAGAAGTTTTATATCCTCTTGTGTAAGTGGGCGTTTATCAAGTGTATTTAAAATCTCTTCTTCTGTATATGGTGCATTGTTTGGTTCAGCATGAATACGAGATGCTATATGTATGGGTAAAGAGCTATCAAACGCCATACTTATCTCATGTAGTTCTTTGTAACTGACACCAACTACAGGATAAGCAGGAGGTCT
>Ga0256826_1000517_pt1 | contig 23420 bp, 18 predicted proteins | sample CV79metaG_FD_185975 | JGI IMG/M metagenome (GOLD analysis project Ga0256826, IMG submission 185975) | Hydrothermal vent microbial communities from East Pacific Rise, Pacific Ocean - CV79 | ecosystem: Environmental > Aquatic > Marine > Hydrothermal vents | place: Pacific Ocean: East Pacific Rise...
TAACTACTAATATCCTCTCCATTTATCGCTTTTGTAATAAGGTCAGGACGATAGAACTGTTTTCTAAATCGGCTAATATCCAAAAACTCTGCTTCGTGGTTTGAGCCGTGATTGATATGGTAACCTATATATTTTTCGCCACCTTTTGAAGCATCATAAAATCCTTGGGGAGTCCATGCTATCCATTCGTTGGTTTTTGAAATGAAGAGATTAAGTTGAGGTTGCATCTGTCGTTTGAGCCGACTTAAATCCCAAACCCGTATGGTCTGGTCATCACTCCCACTAACCAATCTATCCCCATCAAGAGCAATAGACCAAACCGTTCCTGTATGCCCTACCAAATTGGCTACCTCTTTGCCTTGGAGATTATAGATTTTTAGCTGTCCACTTGAACCACCTGAAACAATATAGTTTTTATAAAATCCATAACATCTATGACTTAATCCATTGGTTGAACCTCTTGTTATAGAAGCTACTACCCTGCCACCCTTTTTTATCTCTAAAACAGCATTAGCAACTCCATAATTTCCACCTTTTTTATGGCTTAAAGCGTAATCGCCATAAGCAGTTGAGATTCTCTTAAAGGTTTCACTTTTTGCTCTTAAATTTTCATTGCGTTGGAAGTTTTTTAGATTAATAGATTTTTGGAGTTTTGCTCTATTATTCAGGTATTGTATTTTATTAGGAATATTCCCCCAAGCAATATTATCTCCTCTAACACCCACACTCCAAACACTTTTTCCTACACCCTCTATCTTTTTATCTCTATTGCTTTCTATATCCCAAATATAAATTTCCTTATTATTTCCCCCTCCACTAATGGCTGTAGTGTTGTCTAAAAAGGCTACTGCCATGGTTAAATTTGTGTGTTTTTTAAAACTTTTGATTTTTTGATAGTTTTTAGAGACACTGTAGATATTTACATTAGCAGGTCGTGAAGATACCCCTGCTATAAGCAGTTCTCCATTAGGAGAGTAGGCAAGTCCCCATGGTTTGGTTTCAGAGTGAATGGTTTTAATAGGCTTTAAATTATGGTCATAAATTTGTATCTCTTTGCCAAATCCACAAACGGCAATATGCTTTTTTGAAAAAGCCAAAGAGTGTAATTTATAAGGTTTTTTATGGTGTTGCACTATCTTTTTACTCTGCATATTGTAAAGTGCTATTTGATTGTCAAATCCTGCTGTTAGAGCAAAGTAGCCATTTTGCTTTTGGATTATTTTAACGGCATAGACATCATTGCTATGAAAGATAATGGTATCTTTTAGGCTAAAATCTTTGATGTTCCAAATCTTGGCTGTTTTGTCTGATGAACCTGAAATAAGATAGTTTCCATCTCTACTAAAAGCTAAGTCATTAACTACACTGGTATGAGATTTGAGTATTTTTAGAAGCACTCCTGTTTTGTAGTTATAGATTCTAATATTCCCCCAAGTTTTAGCACTCTTTCCAAAAAATCCCCCAACAGCCAAAAACTCCTCATTTGGACTCAAAGCAATAGCAAATATCTGTCCCTCATTACCTGCTCCAATCTGCCCCAATATCTTTCATTTCTCTTTTCCTGTTTTGCTGTCCCAAACCCTTATGGTTTTGTCATCGGATGCTGAGATTATATCTCCTGATTTGGTTACAATAATATCTTTTATTTGTCCTGTATGCCCTTTGGTATCGAGCTTTAGGATTGCTTCTGTTTTGGTGGGGGTGGAGGTTTGATACCTAAAGGCTTTTTTGGTTGGACTGTTTGGATTACAGCCTATTAGAAATAGGGTGATTAGGGTTAAGAGTAGTGGTTTTATGGTCATTTTTTTGCTCCTTTGTGATGTCGCGTAGGGTGTTTTCCCATGAAAACACCGTCAAAACCAAATTGGAATGTTATAACACGGTGTTTTCAGGGGAAAACACCCTACAAATGGTATTTTTTATTTTATCTATTTCTTTTTGTTGAATTGGTTAATTTTTAGGGATTTTTTGTTTTTTTGGATTAGGTGTTTTTTTTAATTTTGTTTTGTGATTAAAGAAGAAACCATAACCCACATTTATATTATTTTGATACAATAAAAGATAAAAATTCAAGAGGATTATCATGACCACTATTACACTACAGATAGACGATAACCATCAAGATTTGGTAGAGGCATTCAAGACCTTTTTAGCTAATTTTAAAAATATCTCTTTTAGTATCGAAAGAGAAGAGACAAAAGAGAAGGTTTTAGAGAATTTATCAAAAGTCTATCATGATATAAAACATGGCACAGCACTTGAAAAATCAAGACCTATTGAGGATTTGTATAGAGAGTTTGAAGATGATAGAGATTAGATTTCTTGAAAACTTTCGTAAAAAATTCAAAAAGCTTCACAAAAAAAATAGAAAACTACTTGATGATATAAAAAAATTAGAAAAAGAGCTAAAAGCAAATCCTACAACAGGTATATCTCTAGGTCATAGCATGTATAAAATACGAATGGCAAACTCTAGCAGAAATATCGGCAAGAGTGGAGGATTTAGAGTTATTACCTATTTTATAGATGAAAATGATGTGGTTTACCTTGTTGAGATATATGATAAGAGTGCTATTGAATCTATATCAGTTGATGAATTGAGGGATATTTGGGATGCAGAAGGCGTTTAATGGGCTAAATGCGATTGGCATTCGTAGGGTGTTTTCCCACGAAAACACCGTGTTATAACATTCCAAATTTTCAATAACATTCCAATTTGGTTTTGACGGTGTTTTCAGGGAAAAACACCCTACAATTTTGTTTTTTATTAAAATATTACATTACAAAATAAAATATAATATTTTTTAATACAAAAACAGCAACCCCCAAAAATCCATCCAACCGACCCCTAAAATTTTAGCCCCAATAATATTCTATTTATAAAGGATTTACAATCCTTTTTTATAATAATATATTATTTAAAATAGTGCAGAATTCAACAAAAAAAATGAAAAAAAATTTTAATCTGTTTTTATTTTGTTTTAAGAAAGATTGTTGTAGGATTTGGGAAACGAAAGCAGTATAGAGAAGTGAAGCCCCAGACCTGACAATCAACAACTTCACTTCAAAAGAGATTTTAGTGGATTTTCCGTTAAAATCGGCTTTAATCTATTATGGGATTTCTGTTTTTTGTGCCAAATTGTATAATTGGTGCAATAGCAATTGCCCCCTACCTCAAGAGATGTTGATAATTGGACTCTTGAAATTTAAATGAATGAATTTCAAGGAGTCTGTTATGTCTGTAACACCAAAAAACCTACCTAAACGCACACGAGTTTTATCAAAAGATTTACTTTTTCAAGAGAAACATACCCTAACCGATACCCAAGTTGATATTATGTCTTATATTTTTAATGCTTTTGTATGGGCTATGAAAGTTAATGGGTATATTATTTTAACCACCAAAAAATTTGCCTCTGATTTGCCACAAATAGGCGAAAAAACACTTGATGCTTCGCTTAGAGAGCTAGAGAAAAAGGGTTTAATTCGCAGAAAGCTTGTACAAATACCTAGTTGGGGAAACGCACGAGTAAGAGGGATTAAAATTAGTGCCGAGGGGATGGAGTATAATAGCTCGTTGTATGCTCCTACCCATCAGGCTATATTAGCTGTTTATCAAAAGAGAATTGATGAGTTAATGGAGCAATTAAACAGAAAAGAGAAAGAACCCAACTTGGAATCGGAGGCTTTAGCCCCGAAAAATGAGCCTGTTAAAAAGATTGAAGACGAGGCTGAAGCCGTCGTTTCCGAAAGTGAAAATAAGGCTAAAGATACTGTTTCTGAAACCAAAGACGAGGCTAAAGCCGTCGTTTCCGAAACCGAAAATAAAGCGAAAGCTCTCATTTCCGAGCCTAAAAGTAGCCCTGAATCGTTAGAAGATTTTGCAATAAAAATAAGAAACCGATTTATTTTGACCTCTGAACCCATCTGTAATGTGGTAGATGGTTTCCAAAAAGATAGCACTTTTTACATAAACAGCTATGGAAAGCTCTCGATGACCAGCCCAAAAGAGGGCTGTTTACAGATAAAAAGTCCTGTTCAGGCAAATCAGTTTTGGAAATGGCTCTTTAAACATCAACATAGAGTTGGGGATATTATTGATTTTAATAATCCCAAAATACTCGTAAATCAGATAAATAGTCAATACAAGAATATGAAACTAAATATAAAAAACAGAGAGAGATGGATAAAGGATATTATCTTGATAAAAGACAAATTTGCCATTAGAACTAAAGATGAAAATGGAAGAGTTTTTATAATATCTGATAGCTATAACAACCCTACTCTTTATGATTATGATGCGTGTAAAAAGTATATTCTTAAACTGAAAATGTAGTATAATCAATCAAAAAGAGAAAAGATGAAAAAATTACCCATAGGAATTAGTACCTTTAGCACTATTCGCCAAGAGAACTACATCTATATAGATAAAACCCAAGATGCTTATAATCTAATTTCTAACTATAATTATACTTTTCTGTCAAGACCAAGACGATTTGGGAAATCCCTTTTTTTAGACACCCTTCAAGAGATTTTTGAGGGGAACAAGAAACTCTTTGAAGGGTTGTATATTTATGATAAGTGGGATTGGAATAAGAAACATCCTGTTATTAAACTAAGTTGGGGTGGCGATTTACGCAGTGTGGCAGGCGTGAAAGAGACAGCTTATACGATGTTTAAAGAGAATCAAAAACGCTTAGGAATAGAGTGTGAAATTCCTAAAAGTCCATCGAGCTGTTTTCGGGAGTTGATACAGGCGTGTTATAATAAGTATCAACAAAAGATAGTTATTTTAATAGATGAGTACGACAAGCCAATTTTAGATAACCTAGACCAAATAGAGGTAGCAAAAGAGTGCCGAGAGCTTATAAAAAGTATCTATATTCAGATGAAAGAGAATGACCGATATATTGAGTTTGCCTTTTTAACAGGGGTTAGTAAATTTAGCAAAGCAAGTATTTTTAGTGGGCTTAATAATCTAAGAGATATATCCCTGCTTCCTAAATTTGGAACTATTTGTGGATATACTCAAAATGATATAGAAACTTCATTTTTGCCCTATTTAGAAGGAGTTGATTTAGATAGATTAAAGAGCTGGTACAATGGATATAATTTTTTAAGCCATAAAGTCTATAACCCTTTTGATATTCTCCTTTTTATAGATAGTGATTGCAGGTTTAATAACTACTGGTTTAAAACAGGTACTCCAAGCTTTTTGATTAAGCTTTTTAAAGAGAATGATTATAATCTAGCCGAGTTTGAAAAATTAGAGGTAGGAGAAGAGCTACTTAATAGCTTTGATATAGAAGATATTAGCCTAGAAACGGTAATGTTTCAGAGTGGATATTTAACAATTAAAGAGATAGAATATTTGGGAGACAATACCATATTTTATTTGGGATTTCCAAATATAGAGGTTAAAAAAAGCTTTAATGACTACCTATTGACGTATTACTTTGTTAAAAGAACTCAAAAACAGAAAATTCAAACCACCCTCTATCGTGTTATTGCCCGTTCAGATTTACAAAGACTTGAAACTGTTCTAAAATCCCTCTTTGCTTCAATAGCCTACAACAACTTTACCAACAACTATATAGAGAACTACGAAGGGTTTTATGCAAGTGTATTCTACGCCTACTTTGCAGGGGCAGGATTTGACAAAATCATAGCCGAAGATGCTACAAGTATTGGAAGAATAGATTTATCTGTCTTTATAGATGATAAAGTCTATATTTTTGAATTCAAAGTAAACCAAACAGGTGCATTAAAGCAGATAAAAGAGAAAAACTACCACCAACAATATAGAGCTGATTATAATGAAATCTATCTAATTGGGGTAGAGTTTGATAGCCATAGTAGAAACTTAGTCACATATGAATATGAAAAGGTTTAATTCAGTTCGCTATTTGTAGGGTTGGCTTCAGCCGACAAACAGCATGAAAACTAGACTATTAATCATCTTGATACTTCAAAGCAATTTCCTTGAACTCCTCTTTGAGTTCAACAAAGGCTTCAATCAGTCTTGGATTGTAGGTTTTTCCTTTTCCTGAAACAATAATCTCTTCTGCCGTCTCAAATGTAAATGCTTTTTTATAACAGCGTTTACTGATAAGTGCATCATAAACATCTGCCAAGGTCATAAACTGTGCCTCTATAGGAATTTTCATTCCTTTAAGCCCCATAGGGTAGCCTGTTCCGTCCCACTTTTCATGATGATAAAAAGCAATATTATAGGCTACCTTTAAAAAATCATTTTTATCATAAGCATTCAACATATTTTGAATAACATTTTTGCCTAGAGTTGAATGGGTTTTCATGACTTCAAACTCTTCAACGGTTAATTTTCCTGGTTTTTTTAAGATGGCATCAGGTATTCCTATTTTTCCAATATCGTGTAACGGTGCTGCTTCATAGATGGTATGTATGTATTCAGGAGTTAAAACATCCAAATAGAACTTTTTCTTATAAAAATACTCTGCAAGCAATTTAACATAATTTTTTGTTCTTAAGATATGAGCTCCTGTCTCATCATCATGTATTGTTGCTAGAAGTATCATGCTGTCTACCATGGCTACATGTGATTCTATTAATGCATTATGTGATTTTTTTTGCTCTTCTACATACAAGAGTATAAAAAATGTACTCATTATAAAAAAGAAGAACAGAAAAGGAATCCACAAATAACCTATAGAGATATAAATACCATTTACATAAAGTAAACTCGTCCATACAGCAGAAAAGCTCATGGTTAGAAAAAAGAGTAATGAGATAGCAACAAACCATCGTTTATATAAAAAATAGACCATAAAGAGAGAGAGAAACAGAGATAAAAACAGATTAAATTGCTTATAAATTTTTGGCTGTCTGTACAACTCATCATTTAAAATATTTTCAATCACGGTTGCATGAATCATGGTATTTGAAATTTTTTTATGGTTCGATAGAAATTCTCCTTTTTCAACTCCTGTTGCACTTGAACCAAGAAGTACAATTTTCCCTTCTATCCTTTTTTTAGCTATCTTATTTTCTAAAATATCAATAGCTGAAATAGATTTTGGAGATTTTGAATGAAAATTTAAAAGTACGGAAGAGTCCTCATCCATATAAACATTATGACCAAGTATTGAAAATTTATTTGTCTCTGCTTTTGATTCAATCCTATCAATACTCAAAAGTGTTGCCAAAGCAAACGAGGGAATAATCCTTTTTTTGTACTTTATAAATAGAGGTACACGGCGAAAAAGTCCATCTGAATCGGCTTGAGCATTAATAAACCCAAAACTTTGAATATTCTCTTGTAAATCAGCATGATTACAAAGAGCTGTATCGGCATAGAGAGAAGTTTGAATGTTTAAAAAAGTGTAAAGCTCACTGTTTAAATTTTGACATTTACCAAAAAGACTCTTATCATTTGAAAAATAGATTGAGAGTGTACTTTTTGCACTGATTAGACTCTCGATTAAAATAACATCATTATCTTTTAAACCTATAGGAAGTCGAGGCATCTCTATTTCGTAGTTAAAAAAATCTCTATAAAAGGATTGAATATTAACAGGAGAGGTTCTATCTTTTTCCGAAAAAATAATATTTACACCAATAGCTGAAGGCTTTAACAGAGAGAGTTGACCAATCAGTTTTGCATTAATAATACGAGGCCAAGGCCACTGTCCATATTTTTGCAAACTCTTCTCATCAATATCAATAATAACAACATTTGTAGAGTTTTGAATCGTGTATGTTGTTAATCCTGTAAAGAAATCATAGATTTTATAATCTAAATTTTGAATACTTTTAGAGTGATAAAGATAAAAATGAAACAACACAGCAAAGAGAACTACCCCTAAATATTTAATCAATCGCATAGGCAAACTACTTTAAAATAATTGTATTTATAAGAAAAAAAAGGAGTAAAAAATGCATCATAACGCTATAATAACAGCTGAACAGAGGAATAACAGCTAAAAAAAATATTTTTTTTAAGAAAAATTTTTCTTGTTACAAAATATCACTTTATATTCTTAAGAAATTATAAAAGTGATATTTTTAATCACATATTCATTCAAATGTTGGGTACTTATAAAGGCGATTTAAGTCCTACTCTGCTTATAAATAGTTTACCATCAATATTCTCTACCGTTAAAAAGTGCTTACTCTCTCCTTTAAGTACTTTTTTACCACTGTTAATAGAGTAATCAAACTCTATTTTTAACTCTGCTTTTTTAGCTGAACTGCTTAATACCTCTATATTTATATTGGTATAGATTCGTTTTGACCACTCTTTGAAATAGCTCTTTTTATCTTTTAGTACATCCTCTTTTGATGCGTTTTTCGTTCGATAATATCGAGTTAGAGGATAGTGGAAAAATTTACTAAACTCCAATTCATTGTTGGAATTCATCTCTAGGGTATAAAGCGTTTTAACCAGTTGTTTTGCTCTCTCTGAAAAGCTCTCTTTTTTAGAGTTTGATGGCTGTTTACTCTTAGACTTTTTAGAACTTAAAGCGTTTACCACAACCGTTTCAGCTCCTTTTGCATAGTCATTAATACGGGTATCGTACATAGCTTCTGTAATAACAGCAGGCAGTTTACACTCTCCTATAGATGTTGCCATAAGTGGCGTATAGATAACTCCTCTGTTTTCTATAATTACATACTTTTTGAGTGATTTACTGTACTCTTCTTTTTTTTGTAAATTAATAAAGTTCAACACTCTATCATCACGCATCTCTCGATACTCTTGATGTATATTTTTGTCTTTAAAGAGTGCTTTTTTATTGTTAATATTATTATTTACAATAGTGAGACAAGCAGGAACTCTTTGATTAACAACCACATTTTTAATCGCTCCATAATTCACAATGGTCAATTTAGAGTAGAGTTTATCCCCTTGGATAAGATTCTGTAAATCAACCTCATCTCCATTTTCATCTATAAACTCTCGTTGAATACTCAGCTCTTTTTTTGTTGATAACTCATTTTTAATGGCACGTGGCAGGTGTTTAATCAACTCAATAGAGTAGGACATTGCACCTTTGTTTGTAGACAATTTTATATCTGAACTCTCTAATTTATCAACCACAACGGTTTGAGCCGAAGTGTAGTTCTCTTTTTCTCCATTTAGTGCAATATCTACATCAAGTTTAGAGTTTTTAGGTTTACCAAGATACTCAGAGAGTGCTTTAAGTGCTACAGCTTTACTTTGGGTAGAGTATAAATTGCTAAACTCTTTTTGAACGGCTACTAAATCTTTTGCATCTTTGGTAAAATATTTTGTCTTAATTAAAAAATGCAAAAGCATATCACGAACATTTGATTCAAAGTTTCCTGTTCGGTTTCCATACGTTTTATACGCATAACGTGAAAGGTCATAGCTGTTTTGAGCAAAAAGGTTATCGCCTGATTTTACTTTGCCTTGCATTTTTCTGATAGCTGACATATAAAAAGTCGCCAAAAAATGCCCTTTATAGATACCTTTTTCATACAACATATTGGCACTGCTTTCAGAAAGTTCTTTATGCTCTGCTAAAATAAAGCCTGCATAAAGCCGATGAAAATTAGTATACGTTGCACTGTATCTACCTGTTTTATTTACTACAGATTTGAGCATCTTAATAAGACTTTGAACCAAAGAAGGAGGAACATCTGTTCCATCTTGATTAAGCTCTAGTAAAACTTCTGAAGCATAAAGTGAAGCATAAGGGTGTACCGAACCTCCATCTCTCCAATACGAAATTTCTCCATAATAGTTCTGCATGCTGTAGAGTTTTTTAACTCCTTGACGAATAAAGTTTTCACTCTCTCCTACTAATCTGTCATTTTTCAAAAACGGTTTTGCATAATGCATTGCTGATAGTTTAGAAGAGGTCTGCTCTGCACAACCGTAAGGGTACTGAACCAAATACTTTAAATCATCTCTTAATGCACCAATAAGATTATCTGAAAGGGTTATAAGAACCTTTGCATCCTTGTACTCTTTTGGAGCTTTAAAAGTTAATGACTTGTTAGAGATTCCCTTAAACGTTTTAGTAGAGAGAGCATAAGGGTTGTAGATAGGAAGTTCAACACTTTTGGATATTTTTTCATTATTGTACTCGGCATAAAGAGTTATTTTTCCTCGCCCTACATGGTTTGCATAGAGAATGCAAGGAACAACAACCGAACTGTTTGCAGGAACTTCAACACTCTCTTTTTTCAGAACAAAAGCCAAATTATCAGAGAGTTTAGAGCTAAGTTTTATAATTTTACTCTCTTTGGTGGTATTAAAAACACGCAATGGCACATTAATATTGTCCCCTGCTAAAGCATAAAGAGGATAAGAGGGTTTTAACATAACATCATCTCGTATCTTAATATCATGTTCACTTACACCTACACTATCGTTATTGATTGCTACAACCACTACCGAAGCTCGTCCATTAAACTCTGGAATATCAATGTTAATATTTTTTTCTTTATCACTTAAATCAATAATCCCCGACCAAATCATAAATGGTTTAACCCGTTTTCCTAAATCTGGAGCTAAATGTTTCTGTTTTTTAGCCAACATATCCCCTGCCCCAAAGTCTACTAGTTTACCCTTAGTTAGATAAGACATCAATTGGTCGTACAAATCATAATAGGCAATCTCTTTTTGAGGTTTTTGATTAAAAAAGTCAAATATTTCTGGCTTTTTCTGTTCAACCAATTGTAAAATTCCTCTATCAACAATAGAGACCAAAACTTTTGATGGTTTGTCTGTCTTAATAGACAGATTCAAAACTCTATTCGATTTATAAATTTCGGGTAAATTAGTGGTTATTTTAATTTTATGTGCCGTTCTATCAGGTTTAATAAACTTATAACCCATGGCTCTAAAAGGAATTAAATTCGATGGAGTATCTGACGCTCTAAATGCTGTAGCGTGCAGTCGTAACCCTCGACCCATCTCTACAGTAATTGGCATAGATACTTTTGCTACACCTTTATGCAGAGGAACTATTTTGTAACTCTCTACTTTTTTACCCTCTATGGTTAACAACAGTTGCCCCTCTAAAATAGGAGATTTAATCTGAACCTCTACCTCATCCCCTTTTTTATAGAGTCTATCTTTAAACTTAATCTCGACCGATTTTAAATCGTTTTTAGGAGAGATATTAGAGTAAGACCACCACCAAACATCAAAAGAGCTACTTACAGAGTGTCCACCAAAATGGTCTGAAACCTCTACAATGTAATCTCCATTATTCAATATTTTTCGGCTAAATTCTTCATTTGAATTCAGTGTAAAATGGTCAACGGTGCGAACCTCTTTATCCCAATTATAGTTACCTCCACTGTAATCATAGTGCCATTTAACCTCTTTTACGGTGGCATAAAGCGTTCGTTTTATCTCTTTTCCACTAATAGGATCAATTAAAACTACTTTCCCTTCCAAATTTTCCCCTTTTTCAAAAGAGTTCTTTTCTATCTTTAGACCAACCATCGCTCTGTAAGGGTATATTTTTACACTTTTATAGTTTGATACAGGTTGTGCATCGTCCATAATCGTCACGCCTATCATTGCTTCTAAAATAGAGGGGACTTTTTGAGCAATAGTAGTAGAGAGTACCATCGAGTATTTACCTTTGGAATCAAGCGTAATATTTTCACTGTAATTCATGTAAGTCTGTACATTTTGTTGGCGAAGTTCTCTGTTGGAAAAGGTATAATTTTTATACTCTTTAGATACAAAATCAATAGGTCGAGCATCCAGTGTTACTTTTCCATTTAAATGAGCCGACGGTGTACCAAAAAGATAACGTGAAGAGATATTTAACTCTATCAGTTCACTCTTTTGATAAATCTCTTTGTTCGTCTGAATGCTGTTTTCTATTTTAGGAGGTAAAAAAGATTCTACTTTAATGCTCTTCATCCCTATCTCTATTTTTCCTATCAATACACGCAGATAGTAGTTCCCTGTTTTGTCGATATTCTCTAACTGATAAGAGAAATCTATCATTCCATAGTTATTCGTATGGTAAACTTTTTTGACCATAACTCTTCGGGAAGGGTCTTCTAACACTATCTTAATAGGCAGATTATTAGCCGATATAAAATCGTTATCTTTTAGCGTAATCAATGCATGTATTTTAGAAGCAGGACGCACAATTTTACTCTGAAAGTAGACATGAGCTTTAAAACGTTCTGTTTTTCTTAAAATATCTGGAGGAGTAGGAGAAGAGATTGTATTGTTTAGAGCTAAAAAGTTTTTATCTTTTGCTGTTTGAACCACAATACCTTGTACTTTTTTCTCTAGAAGTTCTTTTTTATTGATAATCGCAATACCATCTGAATTGCTTTTGACCTCTCCTAGTAGAGCATTATTTGCTCCATATAAAAAGAGTTTTGCATCCTCTATTGGTGTTGCCTTACTCAAAGACAACACCGAAATAAAAGCTTGTTCTTTTGAGAGGTTTACAGAAATTCCTAAATCCGAAACAAAAACTACTTTTGAACTGCTTCTCTCTTCTACTTTATCCCCTACTTTTTCACTGTAACGTAAAGTAATCTTATACACCCCAAAAGGAAGCTCTTTTTTACTCAAATCACTAAGTAGAAACTTCTGCTTTAATATCTTGTTTTTTTCACTGTCTAAGGTTAACTCTTTACTAAAAACCTCTTGAGTGTACCCATCTGTAAGCTTCTCATTTGCCAAAGAGAAGTTCATAAAATAACGGATATTATCATCAAGTAGACGCTCTACAATCAACGTAGCTTTTTCAACATTGACCGATGAAAAACCTAACTCTCCATGATTTGAAATGTAAGATTTTTTATCTGTAAAAAATATACTTTTTGCTCTATTTCCTGTTTTAAGCGTGTAGTGCTTGTCCTCTTTGAGTTGACGATAATGTTCTAAACCCTTTTTTAAAACAACATTATAGCTGGTATTTGGTTTAAATTCTGAACTCACAACATCATGATAATAGTAAGAGCCATTAGAGACAGAAAAGCGTTCTCTTGTAGAGTAATTCATATACTCATAACCCTTGACTGTAAAATTATCAATTCCCTCTATCTCAATGAAATTTTCAGGCTTTTTATCCAAACTATCATCTACAAAAATACGAATAGCAAATGTTCCATCATCTAACGCTACCATCTGTGGAGCATCATAAATAGTCATAGACTTTTTATCTTTGTTTAGGCTAAACTTTCGATTATACGAGTTAAACTCTTTTGTAAAATACGCATTCAACACAGAACCATTAACTGTTTCTAACTTTTTGTTAACAGTTAATTTTATACTGTTTTTTCCAATATTTTCGCTAATTTTCAAAAGAAAAACTCTATCACTGCTTTGTACTATCGTATATTTTAAATCTGTTTTAGAGAGTTTATCTATCTTTAGTAGTTTGATACCTTTAGTAATGGTATCTTTATTAATTTTATCATTAAACGCTAAACGTAACATCTTTTCATCTTTAAAATAGTGATAATCAGCAACTTTAAAAGCCGTGGTTTTAAATAAGAATTTCTCTTTTTTATAGGAACAACTGTACCTGCTCGAAGCGTTCAAAGCCACTTTTGGTATAACTTTTAACTCTTTTTCAGAGACTATTTTGTAAACAGCATTCAATGTAGGAGAACAATCAAGCAGTGGTTTATGAGTATAAGAGAGGGATTCATCAAAAAGTGCTTCACTGCTCTTAAGCATAAAAGGTTCATCTAAAGACAAAATACTCTTTACCGTAAGTGTATTTGCCCCAAGCAAGGATGTTAATATTAAAGGAAGAAAATATTTAAACATAAGAGACTCTTTCTGTTTATTTTAACATAGTTAATCATAAAAAGAGTATTTTTGTTAAAAAATTATCTAAAAAATCACAATTAAAGCCCTGGATGAGAAGGATAAATTATATTTTTAGGGGAATTCTCAGTTGAAGCCTTCTCTCTATCTAGCTCCTCTTCTCTTGATGCTAACTGTTTTTCCCAATCTAATATCTCTAATGCTCTCTGTTCCAAATCAACACTCTCTTCTTCGGCTTCTGAAGCCTCTTCAACACTGTTACTTTCAACCGTATCTGCTACAAAAGGTTTCTCTTTCTCTTCGTTTACTATACCTACTCGTACACGTCGTCGGTCAATAGCAGAATGACCAGCACTGTTTGTTGCCATATAAATAACCGAATATTCGCCATCTTTAAAAACATCAATATCTTCACTAATGGTTACAACTACGCTAGAACCATCTCTATTTTTAGCTGTAGCCCCAGGTTCAATATAGGCTTCGCCCTTTTTTAGAAGCATTGGATTGTTGCCCTTTAAATAGATAACAGGTGGTTGCTTAATTTTTTTAGGTTTTTTATCCAACTTCTTCTCTATTTTTACAGTTTTTTCTTTAATAACTTTTGGAACGATATGAGAAGAAAGCTCTTCTACTTTTTTCTTATATTTTACCATTCTAATATTATCCAGCATTCCACTACCTTTAATAACAAAACTATCTATAGTTATAATTCTATTATATCTGTCCGAGTGTTCTAAATCTTCTTGTAGATTTCTACTGTACTTTTTCCATTCTCCTGATGTTGAATCAGATCCAAGTCCATATTGAAGATAGGAATCTTTATCGCCTGAGGTGTAGATAAGATAACGTTTTCCTTTTATTGTATGCATCCCTATCATAATGACAAAATCTTCATGATAGTTCATCTCCCATTGAAAAAGATTTTCCCCTTTTTTCCTTTGGAAGCTCTTTTTTTTAGGCATTAAGATATAGACACTTTTCGTAGCATTTCCCTTCAATTTGATAACCCGATTTTTTTTCTTTTTGTCATAAATATTTGTAATTACCCCCTTTGAAAAGTATTTTAAAACATGCCATTTAGTTGTTTTTTTATTGGATGCATTTTCATATGTTGTTGAAAATAGAAGAGAAGGAAAGAGTATAATAAGTATAGGTATAAAGAGTAATTTGAAAGCTGGCATAAGAGGCATATCCTTTTTTAAAAGATTATATCATATTTTAGAACATTTTATAACACTTAGAGAGAAGAACTTGTAAAAAAGTTCTCTGATTCTCTATAGAAATAAAACAAAAGCAAAAACAATAAAGAGTATAAAGTGAAGAAAGCCTTCCAATACATTCGTCTCACCATCATTAAAGTTAACCAAGCTTACCAATAAGGTTAAGCCTAGCAAAAAGCCTTGAGTTGGTGTAAGAGCAAGATTAATATCCAATCCAGCGACCGATGAGATAATAATCACGGAAGGAACAGTCAATAAAATAGTTGCCAAAGAAGCTCCTAAAGCAATATTTATAACCGTTTGCATGTTATTTCTTAATGCTGACCTAAAAGCAACTATTAATTCAGGAGAAGCTGAAATTAGTGCAACTCCTACAGCTCCTAATGCCAAGGGAAGTCCTAGTTCTTGAAGCATATTGGACATAAATATAGCAAGAATTTCAGATAAAAAACCAATAATTAATATGTAGACTACAAGTAATACAGAGTGATACCAAGCATTAATATCATCATGATTATGCTCTTGCGTACTGCTCTCGTCTCCATGAATATACTCAAAAAAGTATTTATGATTTTTTAACTGTACTTTTGTAAAAACAACATAGAGTAAAATAAATACAAAGACAATAAACCACATAAAAGCAACCATATGTTCATTGCCAATAAAATGAGGTAAAACCATTGCTAATCCAATAGCAACCAACAACATGGACATGTACGAGTTTGAAGAGTCTACATTATAAGGTTGTTCTCCAAATTTAAGCCCACCAATGATAGCTGCAATACCAAGGAGTCCATTAATATCTAACATAATTGCAGCATAGATAGTATCACGAGCCAATACAGGGCTGTGAGACTGCAACATCATAATGGCTATAATCATAACCTCTACCGTTACAGCAGACATGGTTAAGATGAGTGTTCCATAAGGTTCTCCGAACTTTTCAGCCAACATCTCTGCATGGTGTGCTACAGCCAAAGAAGCGTAAATGATAATAGCAAAAAGAGCAAAAAAACCAATCATATTTCCCATAGAAGTATGAGCTAAGGCATGCTCATAAATAGTAAAAACTACCAATGAGATTAAAGAGATAAAGAGTGCATACTCTTTAGATAATGCTTTCATAAATATTCCTTGAAATAGATTATAAAAGGATACCCAAATTATTGTCGGATTACGATATTTTTTTAGCTGAATAGAAACGATATAAAACTATTTTAGCACGCTTTTCCCCTTGTTTAGCAGCACGTTTAAACCATAAACGTGCTAAATCAGAATTTTGCTTCACACCAATACCATAATGAAACATTAAAGCAAACTCATATTGTGCAGGTCGGTATCCTTTTAGAGCTGACTTATGCATCCATCTAAAAGCACTCCTTAGATTTTGTTTTTTAGAGTTTTTGTACTGTAATCCAAGAGCATATTGAGCAAGAGGATTTCCATTTTGAGCTGCAACAGCCAATGTTGAGTAATTATTTGCATTCAATGCCGTAAAAGCAAAGAGAATAGAGAGTATAAGTAGTTTTTTCATAATTATTAATTCTTTCTTAAGTTATTTAATTAGTAATTATATTACAAGTTTACTTAATTATTTAAATACTATTAAAATTAATGTATAATAGTAAAAAATATTTGAGGGGATTTAATGGGGAAATTAATACTTTTTCTATTTCTATTGACCTTTGTATCGTGTAGCCAAGATACAGAGAAACAAAGCAATAATCAAGAAAGCAATACTATCACAACGATGTCCAATATTGACAAGGTTTATAATAATTATAAAGAGGCTTTTTTAGTAGCTAAAAAAAGCAATAAACCTGTGTTTATTCTTTTTACAACAAAGTATTGTCGATGGTGTAGAAAACTAAAAGATACAACATTTAAAGATGAACAGATTATTAAACGTTTAAACGATGAATTCATTGTCTTGCTTTTAGATAAAAATCACAGTAGCTACCCTGCAAAATACAATATTTCTGCTGTTCCTACCGTTTATATTACTAATGAGAATGAAGAAGTTTTCACTTCTATTATGGGCTATCACAAGAACCCCTACGACTACATTAAATGGTTTAACTATGTTAAGATAGAACTTTCTAATTAAGGTTAAGAGAATGTTTGGAGGTGTTTCAATATGCCTCTTAGTAATGCTTTAGGATTAGGAGGACAACTACGAATGTGTGTCTCTGCTAGAAAATGAATATTTGCCTGCCCTTTTAGAGCAAAGGTATCTTTAAAAGGTGCATGGAACATAATGCAATCACCTACAGTAATAACATGTTTAGGCTCTTTTAAATTTTTATACGCATCCAAGCAGACAGGATACATATTTTCAGTGAGCAATCCTGTTAATATCAAAATATCAGCCTCTTTACTATCGTACACTACTTCTATTCCTAAACAGCTTGCATCATAAAGAGGATTAAAAAGGGCTTGCAATTCAAGTTCGCATGCACCACACGAGCCTGTATCTACAATATAGAGTTTTAATTGCGAAGAGAACTTTCCTTTTATCTCCTCTTTTAACAGACGTTGAAGACGAGCAAGTTCTCCATCTGCCTTTAGCTTTTTCATACATTTTTTTTGGTTAATTTTATTTTGAAATATATTATAGATGAAAAAACTCCTTATAAGTCATTGGCAGAAAAGCTTAAGGGAATACTTTTAATAATTAATCCCAAGGCATCAAGTTTATTCCCTTTTACACAACGTGAAAGTACTTGAGCATTTAAAAAACTTGGGTCTCGAACAAAAAAACGCTCTATTTTCTCATCTTTTATCTCTAAATACATCATGAGTTCTCCTCCTGCACTTTCAATATACGAATAGTACTCTCCATCTTTAAATGACCCTAAGAAGAAAGGTAAAACTTTATTGTCTAACACCCTTCTCATCATTCGTAAAGAGGTATGAATCTCGGTTAATCTAATTTTAAAACGGGCTGATGCATCCCCTATTCCTTCTTGAGCAATTATAAAACTGTACTCTCGGTACAATTTATCATCTGTTCTTCTGTCCAAGTCTAAATTCACTGAGCGTGCAACAAGACCCACCAAACCAAATTCAGAAGCTTCTTCTCTGGAGATCACACCCTGCTGAATCATTTTTTTCCAAAAAGAGTATTTTGTTTTTATCCATTTTTCAAACCAAAAAAGCTCTTTTTCTAAGTGGCGTATAAAATCATAAGCCTTTTTTAAATCTATAGAATTGCTATTCATCTCTATAACTGTAAAACCAAAACGATGCCCTGTTAATTCACTCATCGTCTCTCTTCCCTCTTCGAGTAGTTTCATAAAAAAAGAAAAGCCTTCTATAAAATCAATAAATTGACACATAAGTCCCAAATCATAGAGATGATTTAGTACTCGTTCAAACTCTAAAAAAAACATATGTTTAATTTTTAAGCCAAAAGGTAAGATTTTTTTTGATGCTTGTAATTGTATATCTAAATATGCCAATTGATACGCTATACTAGATGCACCAGAAATTCGTGATACAATGGGTTTTGCCTCTTCTAAAGTCATCCCTTCAAGCATCTTTTCAATCGCTCTGTATTTATAAAAAGGCATTATTTCAAAGTGTAAAATATTGTTCTCTCTATTAAAAAGTTGAAATTGTGAAGACTCTAAATAATAAGGAACGGTTGGACCTAAAATAATACCGTGATTATCTATAGATTTATCAACTTTTTCCCTAGAATACTCTAAAGATAATTTAGAAAAACTCTTTCTCATCGGATAAATATCTTTAGGAAAATGCTCATGTTTTAACAGAGGACGCTTATCATTACTATAGAGTATCTCGATACCAAAGTCATCCGTAATTTTTCGTTCAAACCATACAGCAGTAGGATACTCCTTGGCAATGGAAAGTAAAGCAGGCGTTATTTTATTAATTCTCTCTTTAACTACTCTCTTATCGTAAACGGTAATAATTTCAAAAAACACTTCCTGTTCTTTGGCAAATCTGGCTATTAATCTCATAGAGAACAGTATACAACATTTTATATTATAATTAATTAATTATGGTTATTTTTTTAAAGTATTAGCATTCCCTTTGAGTAGCCTAAATATCAAGTGGTACAGGTATATTTATTAAAAGCTTTACGACACTTACATTATGTTTATCTGTTTCAACTTTAATAGTGGTAGAGACAGGTTTATTACCCTGTTCTAAATTTCCTGAAATAGACTCCAACACATGCCAATCTTTAAGAGTAAAATTCATATCAATTTCATAAATTTTATGTTCATGAATAAGCTCTTTAATACGTTTTATACTGTGTATATAGTAGAGTTTATTAATCTCTCGTTGCAACATATATGGTCTCATAATCTCAATATTCTTAAGCCACGTTTCTCTCTCTATCTCTTTTAAATAGTGTTTATTTTCAACCTTCTCAATTGTATCAGCTATATGTTTTTCATAGGCTAACTCTTCTGCCTCGACATGTTCTTCCAATTTAGGTTCATGAAGTTTTATGGTTTCTAGCATCTCTTCATCTGTAAAATCATCATGATTTTTAATATATAGATTATGGCTCTTTTTTGTAATATAATCTCTATCTATCGTTTTTAAAATTCTAATACTAATTGGCAAATAGAGATACTTGTCTATTTTTCCATTTTTAAAAAAAATACCATGTTCATTAATTATAGGTTTAAGTCCTGTATAGTGTAGTTTTAACATTTTTATCCATTATTTTCAGTAATTTTATATATTAATTATTTTTTTAGTATTTTACCATATTAGAATGAAGAGAGGTTAATAGAAGAGCCTAAAAAAGTTAAGTTGTTAATTATAAGAAGCAAATAGAAAAACTTCTATTTGCTTGAAATGCCGTAAAGCTAAATGATTAAAGTCTAGCTTCTTCTCTTCTTTGTAGTAAGTCCCACTTAGCATTAATATCTTTTTGAACCTCTTCAATAACGTGTCTGTATTGTGGTTTGAATAGGTGTTTATAACGCCCTTGAGCAGCCATATACTCTTCAACAGGAATTGGATTTTTTGGTCGGTAAAGAATATTTAACTCATGAGCATCAATAATCTCATAGATTGGGAACATCAATGAATCTGTTGCCAAGTCTGTAAGGTTAATGGTATCTTTCGGGTCAAATTTCCACTCTGTACAACATGGAGATACAGTGTTAATAAAACAAGGACCTTCTGTTTCAAGAGCTTTTTGGAAACCTTTCGCCATTGATTTCCATTTGTTTGGTGCAAGTTGTGCCACATAAGGAGAACCATGAGCAGCCATAATAGAAACAATATCTTTTTTCTTCTGCTTTTTACCATAAGAGTGTGTTCCAGCTTGTGCAGTTGAAGTATGAGCCCCTACTGGTGTAGCAGATGAACGTTGACCACCTGTGTTGGCATAGTTTTCGTTGTCAAGACAGATATAAGTAAAGTCATGACCTCTCTCCATTGCTCCTGAAAGCCACTGGAAACCAATATCATAAGTTGAACCATCACCACCGAATGCTACGAATTTAACTGGAGCATCGTTGTCTTTTAGTGTACCTTTTTTCTTTCTTACTTTGTGCATCACTTGTGCAGCTGTAACAGAAGTTGCTGCATTTTCAAAACCAATGTGAATCCAAGATGTATCCCATGAGGTAAATGGATAAACAGCTGTAGAAACTTCCAAACAACCTGTGTTTGAAGAGATAACCAAGTTGTCATCTGTACAGTTCATAAGCTCTCTAACAATCATAGAGTGCGCACAACCAGGACAGAGAGTGTGTGCACCCTCAAATCTATCGTTATTTGTCGAAAACTCTTTTAAGTTTTTTATTGATGTAATTGCCATTTCTTACCCCCTTGCCGTTTTAAAGAATCCAAGTTTTGGACCTCTAAGTCCTGAAAACTGTTGAATCTCTGTTGTAATATATCCTGCATCAGCATGTGCTTGTTGCTCTGCAAAAATTCTCTCTGCCTCTTCAATTGAGAAGTCACGTCCACCAAGACCATAGATAAACCCTGTTACAATTGGTCTGCTAACAGAAGTGTACATTGCAGCAGCTACTTCATTATAGAACGCACCCATTGCTCCACCTGGTGCTGAACGGTCTGTTACAGCAATTGCTTTAGCATTTTTAAGTGCTTCTCTTACCTCATCATAAGGGAAAGGTCTGAAACATCTAATGGCAACAACACCTGCTTTAACACCTTTTTCTCTCATGTTTTTAGCAGCAACTCTTGCAGTTTCAACTGTAGTACCAAGACCAATAATAACAACATCAGCATCTTCCATATCGTAAGATTCAACTCTATTGTACTCTCTACCTGTAAGCTCTTTAAACTCTGCAAATACATCATCAATAACTGTTCTTGAATCCATTAATGCTTTATGTTGTTTTGCTTTATGCTCAAAGTGCCAATCTTCTTCTGTCTGTGCACCATAAGTAACAGGTCGAGAGAAGTCAAGCATATCATCTACAGGAACAAAATCTCCCACAAATGCTTTTGCTTTAGCATTGGTTAATGGGTAAACATTTTGTGCTGTATGTGAAGTAATAAATCCATCTTGGTGAACCATTACAGGAAGTCTTACAGAGTGGTTTTCTCCAACTTTAAAAGCACATAAAGCTAAATCATACGCCTCTTGTGCATTAAATGCACCAAACTGAATCCAACCAGAATCACGTCCAAGATACATATCAGCATGGTCACCACGAACGTTTAGTGGAGAAGCCAATGCTCTGTTTACCACGTTAAGTACGATTGGAAGTCGCATACCAGATGCTTGGTAAAGAACCTCTGCCATCAATGCAAAACCTTGTGAAGATGTCGCTGTTGAAACACGTCCACCAGCAGCTGAAGCACCAATACATCCTGACATTGCAGCATGTTCAGACTCAACCATTACAAATTCGCCATCAATGTAACCGTTACCTACATAAGCACCATAGTTCTCAACAATTGGAGTTGATGGGGTAATTGGGTAAGCAACAACCACATCAACATCTGCTTGTCTTAAAGCTTGAGATGCTGCGTAGTTACCATCCCAAACTTCTCTTTCATTTAAATCAAATTCTACTGCCATAATGACCCCTTACTTTTTTTCTTTTTTCTTTTTCTCTGGCCATGCTGCTAGAGACTCATCTAAATCTGCATATTCACTAAACATTAAAAGCGATTTTGGATTGGTAGGACAAACTTCCACACAAACTTCACACCCTTTACAGTGGTCATAGTCAATTCCTAACATCTGTTTATCTCGTGATAAAATAGATGAATCTGGACACCATACCCAACAGTTTTGACAATCAATACAGATGTCTCTGTTAAATACAGGTTTCATAACTCTCCACGAAGCAACCGATGCTGTATATGAGTTAAAATCAGAGTAGTTTCTCTCTTCTGCTTTTTTAGATACAGTTGCACTTGCATCTCCATCAAATGAAGTAAGTACAATTCCTTGTGTTACTTCATCCCATCCAACTAACCCAGTACCTTTACCAAGCTCATTTGCACCCCGTTTATCGGCTGCACGTAACTTTAACTCTTGTGATTCTACTGACATATTCTACCCCTCTCTACTTAACTTCATTGTATGCACGAGTAATTGCTCTCATATTTCCATCAATAATTTTTTGAGGGAATTTTGCCAATACTCTTTTCATACTCTCTAAAAAATAGTCTAATTCAAACATACCAGAGATTTTTACAAACGCACCTAACATTGGGGCATTTGGCATAGAACGTCCAATATCATCTAAAGAGATTTGAACACAATCAACGGTATAAACTCTATCCTCTTTACCTTTTAATGCAGGAATTCCAGCAAGAAGTTCCTCTTTAGAAAGGTGTGTAGTAATAATGTACTTCGTTGTCTCTTTTTCATTCTCTTCAATACTATCAGTAAAAGCCAATGCAGGATCAATTACCAATACAAAGTCTGGGTTCATAAATTTCGCATGATTAAAAATCTGCTCATCTGAAATTCGGTTATAGGCTCTTAGTGCAGCCCCTCTTTTTGCAGAACCATACAGTGCGAAAGCTTGAACTTCTTTACCTGTCGTTGCTACAACATCTCCTAAACCTTTAGCACCAGATACGGCACCTTGTCCAGCTCGGCTATGCCATCTAATTTCTGTCATGACTTCTCCTATTATTTATCTGTTAATGAGGTATTGTAATCATACCTCTCTTAAATGATGTTCATAGATACTAAAAAAAGTACAAACTTTATATGAGTGTATACTTTCTATGCACTATTTATAATTTTCATCATTTTTTTTAATATGTTCTATAGCTTCTTGTACATTATTACATATAAGAGAAGCACAGTTTTGTAACATCGAATGCGTTGCGTACCCAGAAGTAACAGCTATAGCGTGAACTCCTGCATTTTTAGCAGACACTATATCCATACAGGTATCGCCAATCATCCACGTTTCACTTCTATCATGTTCTAGCTTTGCCAA
>Ga0256826_1000518_pt1 | contig 23416 bp, 18 predicted proteins | sample CV79metaG_FD_185975 | JGI IMG/M metagenome (GOLD analysis project Ga0256826, IMG submission 185975) | Hydrothermal vent microbial communities from East Pacific Rise, Pacific Ocean - CV79 | ecosystem: Environmental > Aquatic > Marine > Hydrothermal vents | place: Pacific Ocean: East Pacific Rise...
GAGATTTTGTCGGGGCCTTTAATTGATTGTGCAAAAACACCCAGGCTAAGCAAAGCCAAAAGATTGATTAAGAATAGTTTTTTCATGTAATAAATATTAATTGTGTTTATAAAATAGCTTATTGTATAAGAGCCAGAATCAAAAAAAAATCATTCTTGCGAAGAAGGATTTGTTAATGAATGACTAGTAAGGCGGTAAAAATTGTGGGTTAGCAAATGTAATAGTATTTTATTGATAACTATTACCGAATAGGCAAAGAAATTAGGCTTTACAGTAGTTTTTAATGACTCTAAATTTCTAATGAATTACGTTTGGTTTGAAAGGTTAAAAGATAGAACATTGTATTTTATAGGCATTTATTAATCTAATTTTGCTCTATAATCTTAAAAACAGTTGCATTACCGGTTATTTTTTACGCAAGTGTTCTATCATTAAACCAAACATAAAAAAACCTTGAAAACTTATGGTTTTCAAGGTTTTTAAATTATGAAGTGATCCAGACAGGATTCGAACCTGTGACCCGCAGCTTAGAAGGCTGCTGCTCTATCCAGCTGAGCTACTGGACCATCATTTTGGGGTGCAAAGATATTCATATTTTCAATTTAAAAAATGCTTTTGAAGTATTTTTTTTAATTTAATATAGATCGACCTTGTAATATATTGGTAATCAGCTTTGTTGGCTTTTGTAAATCTTTGTATAAATAGATAAATAACAGTATTTTACAATCAAATCTGAGCCCTAAATAAGATTATGTTAAAAATAGCAAATATTAATGATAAGTAATAACATATTTTATAATTTTGACCATGATTAGTATCAAACTCAATTAATATTTTTATAATGAGAAAGACTTTTTTAATTATGGCATTTATAATGTCGTATGCAGTTGGGCTCAAGGCTCAGGATTTTACAACAGCCCCTACAAATCCAAATGCTCCGGTTATTAAAATTGACCGTGTAGAGCATGACTATGGAACTATTTACCAAAATGCCGATGGCAATACCTATTTCGTTTATACCAATACCGGCCAGGAGCCTCTAATCCTTTCAAGAGTTAAGTCCTCCTGTGGGTGTACAGTCCCTAAATGGTCGCGTCAGCCCTTATTGACAGGCCAATCAGATACTTTAAAGGTGCGTTATGATACCAAAAGAATAGGAACATTTCATAAAACTATAACGATAATGTCCAATGCAACTGTTTCAAGATTGGTTGTAAATATAAAAGGAAAAGTGATTGAAAAACCCTCTATTGCTTTGCCTACTAAAAATGTTGATAATGAATTATCGCCAATAAATAAATAGTGTTTAGATGATTCATATTAAAAAAAAATAGATGACCTTTGTCCCGACTTTAGAGTCGGGATTTTTTTTTATAAATAACCAAATATTCAAGCTATGCCAGGAATATCAAATAAAGGAAAGATGATGCCGGAATCACCCATCCGGAAATTAGTACCCTATGCCGAAGCTGCAAAAAAACGTGGAATTAAAGTATACCATTTAAATATTGGTCAACCCGATATTAAGACTCCTCAGGTGGCTTTAGATGCTATAAGAAATTATGACGAAAAGGTGGTAGCATACAGCCACTCAGCGGGTAATCAACAGTACAGAGAAAAACTTGCTGACTATTATCAAAAGAATGAGATAGATGTTACAGCCGACGACATTATTGTTACTGCAGGTGCTTCTGAGGCTATTTTATTTGCCATTCAAAGTATTATGGATGAGGGAGATGAAATCATTATTCCCGAACCATTTTACGCCAATTATAATGGTTTTGCTACTAATGCTGGTGTAAGTGTTAAGCCTATTTTTTCTGATATTGCAGATGGCTTTTCATTACCATCAATTGCTGAATTTGAAAAAGCAGTTACCAATAAAACCAAAGCCATTATGGTTTGTAACCCAAATAATCCAACAGGTTATTTGTACTCACGAGAAGAGTTGGAAGTATTGAAGGATATCGCACTTAAATATAATTTGTATTTAATTGCAGATGAAGTTTATCGTGAGTTTGTTTATGATGGCGCCGAGCATTTCTCAGTGATGAATTTGGAAGGTCTTGATCAACATAGTATATTAATCGATTCAGTTTCAAAACGATATTCTGCTTGTGGTTTTCGTATTGGTTGCATGATTAGCAAGAATAAAGAATTAATGGCCACTGCTATGAAGTTTGCTCAAGCTAGATTAAGCCCTCCAAGTTTTGGCCAAGTAGCCAGCGAAGCTGCTTTAGATACTCCCCAGTCTTATTTTGATGAAGTTTTAGAGGAGTACATTCAAAGAAGAAATGTAGTGGTGGACTCATTGAACAAAATTGATGGAGCTTTTTGCCCTAATCCTAAGGGGGCATTTTATGTGGTAGCAAAATTGCCAATTGACGATTCTGACAGGTTCTGCCGTTGGTTATTAGAAGATTTTGAGTTTGAAAAGCAAACAGTAATGTATGCTCCGGCAAGTGGATTCTACAGTACAAACGGACTTGGTAAAGATGAAATAAGAATATCTTATGTTTTAAATACCGAAGATTTAAAAAATAGCATGATTGTTTTAAAAGAAGCATTAAAAGTGTATCCCGGACGTAAATAGATCCAGGAATATATTTTTATAAATCATATGGGAGTAGAATTTTTTTTCGCTCCCTTTTTGTTTGCCTGAACAACTATAAATATATATTATTGTCTAATGAAAGTAGTAGAATAGAATTCTTAATTATCTTTGTGTTTGTTCAAGGATTTATTAGTTGCTTGGATATTTAACGGGATATAATAGGAAATAAAAAATATGAACAAATGAAAAATAATTTTTTATTATCATTGCTAATAGGACTTCTGTTTATTAGTATTAATGATTCAATGAGCCAAGTATACAGACCTATTTATGTTGCAAAAGATGTGGCACAAAAAATTGCTTTCGAATCTCCAAGAGAAGTAGAAACTCAGGGTAAAATTTACATTAAAGACCAATGGATTTTTATTGGTGATGTTAATAAAGGTATTCATATTATTGACAATACAAACCCTGAAAATCCTCAAAAAATTGGCTTTCTTCGAATTTATGGAAACCATGATATTTCAATTAAAGGGAATACTTTATACGCCGATAATTTTAGTGATTTAATTGCTATTGATATTAGTAATATGCAAGAACCTACTATTACTAAACGAATAAGTGGCGTATATACTTTACAAGCAAGCAATTATCCTCCAAATGTACCTTATGGAACTTATTTTGAATGTATTGATAGCGAAAAAGGATATGTCATTGGTTGGGAAGAAGCTGATGTAGTTGATCCTAAGTGTTATACCACCTATTAAAACTAAGCCTTATGAAAAAAGTATTATATTTATCTATATTGATTATTACTGTTATTTTTTCTTGTACAAAAGATGGGGGAGAAGTTAGTGGAGTTAGTGTTGATAATAATGGATCAGGAAAAGCAGGAAGCATGGCAAAGTTTTCTATCAACGGGAATCATCTATTTTTAATAAATGAGCATGATTTAAAAATATACGATATTACTAATGAAGACAATCCTCAGCTGCTTACTTCTACAAGGTTGGATTTTGGCATTGAAACGGTATTTTCTCTTGGCGATTATTTATACATAGGCTCCAGCAGGGGCATGTATATATACGATATCTCAAATGCTTCCAATATTAAGTATATGTCATTTTACCAGCATATTACCAGTTGCGACCCAGTAGTAGCAAATGATAGCCTGGCATTTGTGACCCTGAATACCGGTAGAACTTGCAACTGGGAATGGGGCGAAGACAGGTTTGACGTGTTAGATATTAGTGATAAACTAAATCCCGTAAGAATTTATAGTGGTGTTACAGGTACTCCCTTGGGTTTGGGATTAAACGATCATTATGTCTTTATCTGTAAAGGCATTGGGGTTTCTTATTACGATTTTTCAAACCCTCATCAGGTTAATTATGTAGGAGCAATTTCTGGTGTTAGTGCTTATGACATGATTATCCAAAATGATATTATGTACCTAATTGGTAAGGATGGATTATTTCAATACCAAATTTCTGATATAAATAATATTATTTTGATTAGTAATATCCTATTTAATTAGTAATTGAACTTAAAGACTAGCCCTTAGTGGTATCTGATTAAAACCAATTTCGTTAATTTTAGTTAATCTTCTTTAGGTGAAGCAATAATCCTTGTTGAGCTAAGTTTCAATAAGCATAAGTAAACTAGCCTTGTCATGTTTTATTTTGGCTAAAAATGATAACATTCTTGTTTGGAATTTATCTAATTAAGTGTTATATTTGCTTGAAAAGTATCATCTGTCTCAATTAATTATATAGGAAAATGCGTCAACTAAAAATAAATAAGTCGATAACAAATCGTGAAAATGCTTCATTGGATAAGTATCTTACAGATATTGGTCGGGAGGATTTGATTACCGCCGAAGATGAAGTAAAGCTTGCTCAACGTATTAAAGAAGGTGACGAAATAGCTTTGAATAAGTTGGTAAAAGCTAATTTGCGATTTGTGGTTTCTGTTTCTAAGCAATACCAAAATCAAGGCTTAAGTTTACCTGATTTAATTAATGAGGGTAATGTTGGCCTTATTAAAGCTGCACGTAGATTTGATGAAACAAGAGGATTCAAATTTATTTCTTACGCTGTGTGGTGGATTCGTCAAAGTATTCTTCAAGCCTTGGCCGAGCAATCTAGAATTGTAAGATTACCCCTTAATCAGGTGGGTTCTATTAATAAAATAAAAAAAACAATTTCTCTTTTAGAACAGGAATTGAACCGACCACCTTCCGAAGAAGAAATAGCAGAACATTTAGAAACATCTGAGATTAAAGTGAATGCAGCTATGCGGATATCTAGCCGCTCAGTTTCTATTGATGCTCCTTTATCTAATGATGATGATTCCACTAGTATGGTTGATTTTATTATTAGCGAAGATGCAATTGGGTCCGATAATAGTTTAATTACCGAGAGTTTGAATCTGGAAATACAAAGATCTTTAAATACCTTATCAGAAAAGGAAAGAGCTGTTATTAACCTATATTATGGAATAGGGATGAACCATGGTTTAACTTTAGATGAAATAGGCGATAAGTTTGATTTAACTCGAGAAAGGGTTCGGCAAATTAAAGAAAAAGCTATTAGGAGATTAAAGCATCCTTCGCGCAGTAAGTTGCTTAAATCATATTTAGGACAATAAATGAAAGAGACTTTACGTCTCTTTTTTTATTTCTATCGGGAGTTATTTTGACAGAATGACGCTTATAAAAGCATTTTTTTTACGGTATAATAATTGATAAAACTCTTGTAAATTAAAAGATATGTCCAGCAAACAAGATAGAAATGAGTTAATAAGAGCGGTGTTTTACCCCATGGTTTTTATTTTAGTGATGTGGATTATAAAGAGTATAGAAGTACTCTGGGGCTTAAGCTTTAGTCATTTTGGTTTGTATCCCTTAAAATGGTCGGGTAGTATAGGAATTATTACCATGCCTTTTCTTCATAGTGATTGGAACCATTTAATATCCAATACTTTTCCTTTTTTAGTCTTGACAACTATGCTGTTTTTATTTTACAAAGAATTAGCTTGGAAAATACTCATTTGGATTACTTTGCTCACGGGTACCTGGCTTTGGCTAGGAGCCAGAGAGGCTTTTCATATTGGTGCCAGTGGAGTGGTGTATGGCTTGGCTGCCTTTTTGTTTTTTTCTGGAATTTTGAGAAAGAATCGTAAATTAATGACCCTAACCTTGATAGTTGCTTTTTTGTATGGAGGTTTAATATGGGGATTCTTTCCAGAATTCTTTCCACAAAAAAATATTTCTTGGGAAGGACATTTGTTAGGTTTTATATCTGGATTACTCATGGCGGTGTATTATAGAAATGATGGCCCTACAGAAGACGTTTACCATTGGGACGATTCCGATGTGCCTGATGGAGAAGATGCCTATTGGCGTTCGGAAATAGCAACGGATAAATCTAGCTTAACACCAAACGCTCGTCCTACACGAATCCAATACCATTATACTAAAAGCTTGAAAGCGGAAAAAGTTAACGAGTTGAAGCATGAAAAATAATTTAAATTATCGTTTTAGAGACTGTCATGTTTCTATAGTTTCACAAATTTATTATAGAGTAATAAACTAATTGCTGCAAATCCACCTATTCCGGCAATCACCAACCAAATATCTGATGGATGGTAGGATACCCACAAATAATTAACGAGTTCTCTGTGGCTCATGTTCATTTGGCTAGCCAAGCTATTAAATTGCTCCGATTGGCTTAAATTTCCTGAAACTGTAATTCCTTGTTTTATGGCTTCCTGTTTGCTGATAATGACTAAATCGCTAATTTTTTCGTAAACAGGGCCACTAACAATTCCTGCCAAAATATTTCCAATAAATAATGGGATAAATGAATAACCCATATATAGGGCTTTTTTATCAGCGGGTGCTATTTTACCTATGTATTCAGTTATTTTTGGAGAAGAAGTCATTTCACCAATAGCAAATATAAATAGGAAGATAAAAATATACATTGGGTTTTGGGTAATCATGGTCAGGCCAAGCCCTATAGTGCTAATAATAAATCCGCTAACCATAACATTTAAAGCTTTCCAACGCATAATAATGCTGCTAATGAATATCTGGAACAAGATAATGAACATTGCATCAAAATTGGTGATAAACTCAGGATCCATTTGGTTTCCGGAACTGTAATTATCTGTAATAAACGGTAAATTATCATTAAAAAAAAGTACCCATGAGGAAGTATCTACCCATTGTTCTATAAAAACGGGAAGCATAAAAAATAATTGTAAATACATGGTCCAAAAACCAGAAATAATGATGAGAAATAATACAAATTTAAAATCTGTAATTACAGTGAAAATATTTTTGAAAATAGAGATTAAGGTTTGTCCAAAGTCTTCTTTTATAGTCTCATGTTTTGGTTCTGTATAAAAGAAGACCAAAAAGAAATTTATTGAAATAATTGCTGCAGAAATATAAAAAACCAAATCATAAGAAGTATCCTTAAAAGCCAGTGTGAGGAGTGGACCAAAAAAGGAGCCTATATTTACCATCATATAAAATATACCAAAACCAATAGATGATGTTTCATCAGTAGTCGTTTTGGCAACCGTGGCAGAAATAATGGGTTTAAACAAAGCTGCTCCAACAGCTAAGTAAAGGTAAATTAAAAATACACCCGTAAAAGTATCAAATAAAGGGATAAGAATAAACGCTGATGCATAAATGAAAAAGGAAAGTATTAATACTTTTTTATAACCCCATTTATCAGCAATAGCTCCCGTAATTACTGGAAGGAAATACAAAATCCCTGTTCCCACTCCCATAATAATTCCTTTTTGGCTTTGGGAAAACTCCAATCCTCCTACATCGCTCGAACGAGTGAGGTAATTAGCAAAGAGCATGAAAAAGCCATACCAAGCAAATCTTTCAAATAATTCAAGGGTATTAGCTATCCAGAATGTACGAGGGAATTTTTTAAAAATATTAGAAGATAAAATATTCATTGATTGAGGCTAAGGAAGCGGATATTCAACGTCAACAAAAGTTTTGTCACATTCCCAATTACAGGAAGTAGAATCGTATTTCATTAATTGTGAATCAACAAAAATGCTAACAGAATAATCTGCAGTATCATTTTTTGTTTCTGCCGCCAAATACAGAACATCAAGACTTTTTGCCTCTAACCTTATCCAAAATGTATCTTTTATACTTTCGTATTGCTCAGTGATTTTATTTGCAAAAGCAGGGTTTTTATAAGTTATTATAAACCGCTTACCCTCCTCAAGATTGTTTTGTAATAGATATTGAACCGAATAAGATTTATATTCAGTGTCTGCTGTTTCAGTTTTTTTGCAGGAGGAAAAGATGGCTATACTGCTGACTGCAAGGATAATAAAAATACTGAGAATATACTTCATAGTTATTAGTTTCATGATAACTTTGATATAGTTTGATTAGCAAAGATAATATTTGATTACTACAAGCCCAAATAATGATGATAATTATTTTTAGGCAGGAAGCTGTGTTTTAATATATTTGCAATTTTATAAGTTTATGATGTTAAAAATATATGCCAATAATCCTTCTGCTGGCCAAATAAAAATGGTGAAAGAATGCTTGCTGGATGGAGGGGTGATTATTTATCCTACAGATACTGTTTATGCTTTTGGTTGTCATGTGGCTAAAAATAAAGCTATTGAGCGAATAAGCCAGTTAAAAGGAATCAAGAAAAAAGATGCTGATTTTTCGTTTGTGTTTAGCGAATTGGCTCAGATTTCAAATTTTACTAAGAATTTTGACAAAACAGTTTTTAAATTAATGAAAAGAAATTTGCCCGGTCCTTTCACCTTTATTTTAAATGCTAATAATAGTGTTCCTAAAATATTTAGCAATAAAAAGAAAACCATAGGAATACGTATTCCTAATCATCAAGTGGCTCTGGAAATTGTGAGTCAATTAGGGAGCCCTATTATTTCGTCTTCAATAAAAGACAATGACGAAATAATAGAGTATAATACTGATGCCGAAGTTCTTTATGAGGAGTTTGGTGATTTAGTGGATCTGGTTGTTGATGGTGGATATGGAGATAATCAACCTTCTACTATTATTAATTGTGTAAATGATCAAATAGAAATAATCAGACAGGGCAAAGGTATATTGGAGTGGTAAGACCATATGTTGATTTCTATTGGCCTTCAAATTAAATATTTTTAACTAGTACATCTACCTAAATAATTATTATTTTCGCCAACAAATTAAAGCCAGTGTCGGATAGTATAGTAATCATACCAACGTTCAACGAAAAAGAAAATATCGAGAGTATTATTCGCTATGTATTTTCTTTATCTAAGTCATTTCACATTCTCATAGTGGATGATAATTCCCCAGATGGGACAGCTACTATTGTAAAATCATTAATGGATGAGGAGTTTAAAGGGCAATTATTTATTGAAGAGAGAACTGGAAAGTTAGGTCTTGGGACTGCCTATATTCATGGATTCCGTTGGTGTTTAAAAAAGTCATACAAGTATATTTTTGAAATGGATGCCGATTTTAGTCACAATCCAGATGATTTGGTAAAACTTTATAATGCTTGTGCCATTAATGGTGCCGATATGGCCATAGGGAGTAGATATATAACTGGTGTAAATGTTGTAAATTGGCCTATGGGACGAGTTTTGATGTCCTATTATGCATCTGCCTATGTCCGGTTTGTTACCGGCTTAACCATACGAGATACTACAGCGGGTTTTGCTTGTTATAGAAAAAATGTGTTAGAAACTATGGATTTGGATAAAATCAAATTTACTGGTTATGCTTTCCAAATAGAAATGAAATATACAGCAACTAAATTGGGCTTTAATGTGAAAGAAGTTCCTATTATCTTTACAGATAGAACAGCAGGTGAGTCTAAAATGAATCAAAGTATTTTTACTGAGGCTATTTTTGGTGTTATGCAGTTACGATTTAAGTCCATCAAAGCAAGATCCTGATTTTTTTTTGAAAAATGATTCAGGCTTCATCTCTGATGGGAAATTTAAGAGATAAGTTATGATGAAAAGTTACTTTTTAAAAAATGCTCTTGTTTTTAACGAGAATCAAGAATTATTATTGAATATTCTAGTTGAAGGAGATATAATTAGTAAAATTGTTCCTGCAAATAGTGATATAAAATTAGCCCCAAATTGTATAGAAATAGATTTAAGCGGAATGTGGATTTTACCCGGAGTAATAGATGATCAGGTGCATTTTAGGGATCCCGGCTTAACGAATAAGGCTGATATATATACCGAGTCACGTGCTGCAGTTGCAGGAGGAGTAACCTCATTTATGGATATGCCCAATACCATTCCCAATGTGTTAACACAGGAGATTTTGGAAGAAAAATACCGCTATGGAGCTACTAAATCATTGGCAAATTTTTCTTTTTACATGGGAACATCTAATCATAATGCTGAGGAAGTTTTAAAAACAAACCCCAAAACAGTTTGTGGAATTAAAATATTTTTGGGTGCAAGTACAGGCAATATGTTAGTTGATGATATAAATACATTAGAAAAAGTTTTTTCCAAAGCTCCAACATTGGTAGCAGTTCATTGCGAAGACGAGCCAACAATACAAGCCAATTTGAATCGCTTCAAAAAGGAGTATGGAGAAGATATTCCTATGAAAGCTCATCCACTTATTCGCTCTCATGAAGCGTGCTACTTATCTAGCTCATTTGCTGTTAACTTAGCCAAAAAGCATGGCACACGATTACATGTTTTGCATATTTCATCCGCCAAGGAAATAGAATTATTTAATAAGGATATTCCCTTGGAAGAAAAGCAAATTACTGCAGAAGTATGTGTTCATCATTTGTGGTTTACCGATAACGATTATAAAAGCAAAGGCAGCCTGATAAAATGGAATCCGGCCATAAAAACAAAGCATGATGCCGAAACCTTGCTTCAGGCATTAATAGATAATAAGATAGATGTATTAGCTACCGATCATGCTCCTCATCAATTAAAGGAAAAGCAGAATTCATACTTAAAAGCACCTTCTGGAGGCCCAATGGTACAGCATTCTTTAGTTACTATGCTCGAAATGGTTAAACAAAGTAAAATAACTGTTGAAAAAGTGGTTGAGAAGATGTGTCATCATCCGGCACAATTATTCAATATTGAGAAACGAGGATTTATTAAAGAAGGATATTTTGCTGATTTGGTTGTGGTAGACCCTCGGAAATCCTGGAAGCTGGAAAAAGATAATATTCTGTATAAATGTGGTTGGAGTCCCTTGGAAGGACAAGTATTCAGCCATCAAGTAGTTTCTACCTTTGTTAATGGCCATTTGGTTTATGACAATGGTAATTTTGATGAATCAGTAAAAGGTAAACGCTTAACATTTGATAGATAACAAAATGAGAAAACTAATTACATTATTCATTATGGGCATTTTTTTAGCGTCTTGTCAGCCTCAAAAAATACAAGTTGTTAAAGAAGTGTTTAAAGATGGAACTCCCAAATCAATTATTGATTATGAAGTGCAATACGGTGATAGTATTCCTATTCATCGGCTCGATTTTCATATAAATGGCTCAAAAAGAATGGAAGGTGATTTTGTGAATGGCAAAAGAGAAGGAGAATGGTTGAGTTGGCATCCCGACGGTACTATTTGGTCGAAAGGTTTTTTTAAAAATGGTAAAAGAACCGGCAAATCACGAATTTATCATTCCAATGGAAAACTCTATATGAAAGGCGAATATCTAGATGGTAAAAAGATAGGGGAGTGGATGGTATTTGATGAAGATGGAATTTTAATAGGAGATGAAACTTTTTAGTTTTTTACCTTCACTGCAAAATTAGTTCACCAGTTTTAATAGCTTTAGTTTGATTAATAATACTGTATGAATAAATCCCATTTGACAGTTTACTCAGGTCTATTGCTCTCGTTTTACTCTGTTCACTAATTCTTGTTTTAAAAACAATTGTTCCATTACCACTAAATATTATTAATTCTATAGACTCTTCTATATAGAAAGGTATTTTGATGTTTACAATATTTTTCGATGGATTTGGGTAAAGATATAAATCAGCATGTTCATGTTTTTTTTCAATGATTGACGTGAAATTTCCTTCGGAGTATAGAGTATTGACTTCTTTTTGATTAAGAGGATGATCAAAAATTTTAATTTCATCAATAGCGCCATCCAGAAACATATTGTTTCCATCCCAAAAACCTCTACCTAACCAGAGAGCATCATGAGCCAATGCATCTGAAAAGAAAAAGTTTGTACTCGAGTTACCAAAATTATAATTTCTGTTATCCATAAGCTTTCCGTTTAAATATCCTGTATTAAAATCGCTCCCTACAATGGCAACAAAATGATACCATTCTCCTTCTGTAATTACTCCATGAGAATCGTAACAGAAGGTTGGCAAAGTACATCCATTTGTCCACATCGTAAAATACATTCTATGTGAGCCATTATGTATCGGGCTGTGGCCAACTTCTATAATCATACCTTCGTTAGCGGCATCAAAAAAATCGCAAGGTCGGTCGTTACCATAATAAAAAATAGGGCGGATACCATAATCAGGAATGTCATCAATTCTGAACCAAACAGAAATACTTCCCTCCGACAGATTTGAAAGTACCGGTGGCGGTACAACTCCATTAGCCGGAATTCGCGCAAAGTCATCACCATCAAAGTCTAGGGCTTTTCCTACCGGACCATCTACTGATTGGCACCCGTAGCAAGTCCCCCCCATTTGGTTACTAACATGTTCCATAAACTGGTTATTGGTAATGCTGTCGAAACTCCAATGAGCTACCAAACCTTCTTGAGCTTGTATATGGAAAGAGAATAATATAGTAAAGATTGTAAATATTTGTTTAATATTTTGCATAGCATTAAGGTTTTAATTGTCAACTTTGGATTGTGTAGATATGCATTGCTATTATAGTCGTTTATTAGGCAAATAATTACAGGCATAACACATATTTAACACTATGTATGAGCGGCTTAAGGGTTTTACTCTGCTATGAGACAAAAAAAATGTTTGATAATAATTGGAAACAACTCCTTAGTTAAGGAGTTTAGGATTAGATTTTTCAGGAATAGGAGCTTATTTTTTATGTTTTAATTTTTTCTTCTTATTTTTCTTAATCATAGTATCTTTCAATCCGCTAAATACAGATTTCCACAAATACGCAAATAGACCTTTGTTTTTGTCTCTTTCAAAAGAGATTGTAGATTCATAGAATTTCCCTTTTTTATTTGGGTTCGATTTAGGAAGGAAAACAGAATTAGCTAGAAAATTGAAAAGCTTTGAATCTTTTATTTGGCCTGTTTTTTTTGTTTTCTTTAATATAGAGATGTCTAAACCATGATAATAAAAACTCATTTTCCCTAAAGAGTTTTTGTTGTTTAAGCTTGCTGAAAAGTCTAATTTGTCAATATTTCCTTTCCTAATTTTTATGCCGGCATTGGGAGCAGAAATGGCGTTGAAAATCGTCATAGGAGTTTGCGCCAAATGACCTTTTAAGTAAAATGTATTTGAATTTAGTGGAAAATCTAGATTCACACTTAATAATCCTTTTCCAAATATCTTTGTTTGAGCATCAACTAAAAGTCTTTTGTTATTTTTCCAAGAATTGGTATTTCCAAAATTGCTAATTTTTGCACGTACTTTCTTAAATTCAACTTTCCCTGCTTTTTTTGCGCCTACAGCTTTTTCCAGATATACAATGCTTGATGATTGAAGACTAATTGTTTCTATTTCAATTTTTTGTTTTATATCCCTTATGGCACGTTGTGGTAATTTGGGAAATTTATTCAAATTGAAAGGAAAGTTTTTATCACGATAAACTTCCATATTTAAACCTGAAATATTTACTTCTTGCAAGGCTATGACCTTTTCTTTAATAAATCGAACTATGTTAAACCCTTTGATATTTATTGTAGAAATATCAATATCAAAACGATCTGTTTGGTATTTGTGTTTATTCGCAAATTTAGTTTTATTAAAACGAGGCTTAATTAAAACTTTATTTAAAACAATAGTATTGCTTTTGTGCTGGTATTCAGCAGATTTAAGTGATAATTTATAGAGCTGATTATTATTAAATTTGATATTTTTAATATTGAGTTTAATATCGTCCACCGAAATAGCATCAAAGGGTTTGCTAATTTTTGAAATCTCTATTACGGGTTTTTCTAGTCTTAAATCAACTCTATCAATAGTTAGATCAGCTTTTTTATCTTCGTCAATATAATAATTAAGTGACAGCCCTATAATACTGATATCTTTCAATCGAACGTCCTTAACATCTGATACAACAGTTGGTTTTTTTTTATTTAATGCTTTTACAAAATGATGGTTTTTATATAAATCAACTTTAGGGTTTCTCAGTACAATTCTTTGAATAGAAATCTTCTTCTCTTGAATAAATTTAATGATATCAATATTGTTGATATTGAGTCTTTTTACATAAACATGAACCAGCTGCTTTTGGTATTTATAGAGAGCCTTGGCTGATTTAGAAGAATCGGGTTTAAGTTCAAAATCGGTGATGCTAATTCCCATAGCAAAAATATTGAAATAGGCATTCTTAAAGCTAGCCTTATATATTCCTGCAATATTTTGTTTTTTTAGTTTATCAGCAACTATGTTTTTTATTATTGGGCTCGATCCAAAATATACAATCGCAAATAAAATACCAACAAACAGGACAAGATAAAGGAAAAATTTCAATAGTTTTTTCATGCCTGCTAAGATAAGTAATTTTTAACAATATTTATTTTACACAAAGATGATAGAGACGTAATAAATAAGAAAGGATAGCCTTTTTATAAAGACTATCCTTTTAATTTGGAGCAGGTTATACTTTGAAGTTTAATTATTCTGTGAGGTGCTTTAAGAAAAAGTTAGTCATTTTAGTATATAAATGGAAGCTGGTATTTTTTCCGGTATATATGCCATGATTACTGTTTGGGTAAACCATTAAGTCGAATTGCTTATTTGCCGCTACTAAGGCAGTTATAAGGTCGTATGTATTATGAGGGTGTACATTATCATCGGCCATACCACAAATAAGCATATAATTTCCTTTTAGTTTATCCACATGGTTTATGGGAGAATTGTCATCGTATCCTGCAGCATTGTCTTGTGGTTTTCGCATATATCTTTCTGTATAAATATTATCATAATACCGCCAATTTGTAACAGGTGCTACGGCAATCCCTGTATTAAAATGATCGGCACCTTTTGTCATGCATAGAGTTGACATATAGCCACCATAGCTCCAGCCAAAAACGCCAATTTTATCTTTAGCTACATAGGGTAAGGATTCAAAATATTTAGCAGCTTCTATTTGGTCAATGGTTTCGTATTTACCCAATTCTTTATAAGTTATTTTCTTAAACTCTTCTCCTTTGAAACCCGTACCTCTATTATCCACGCTTACTATAATAATACCTTTTTGCGCAAATAATTGATACCAAGCATCTCTATATCCCCAACTGTTTTTTACTGTTTGCGAACCCGGGCCACCATAATTAGTGAATAAAACAGGGTGTTTTTTTGATTTATCAAAATGGGCAGGAAGTATTTTCCAGCAACTCAATTCAACTCCTTCGGAAGTAGTGATATTAAAAAATACCTTATTTTGAAAACCATATTTTGCTATTGTATCTCTAAGACCTAAGTTTTCTTCTAATACCTTTATTGTTTTTCCTTTTATATTTTTTAAACTGTAAACAGGAGGAGTTGAAGCATTGCTCCAATTAGATGTGTAATATTTAAAATTGGCGCTAAAATGCACACTATTATTACCTTCCTTTATCTCTAAAGGAATTTCTTTGCCATCTAAACTAACGCCATATACTTCTTTGTTGTATGGAGCGGAGCGTGCACATTTATAATATACTATTTCATTTTGAGTGTCGTAGTCAATAATTGCATCCACATCCCAATTGCCCTTGGTTAACTGAGCAATAGATTTGCCGTTCATGGCTTGATAGTAAATATGATTATATCCACTTATTTCGGATGTGAGGATAAATCCCTTGTTTTTACCTTTTTTATCGGCAATAAAATACAGATTATCAGTAATGTCAATATAGTATTTATTATTCTCTTGATAAATACTATGAGTATTACCGGTGGCAGGGTTAGCTATTAATATTTTTAATTCATTTTGAAGTCTGTTCATCCATAAAATAGCCAATTCATCGCTTTGATGAGTCCATTTAATTCTAGGAATATAAATGTCTGTTTCCTCACCAATATCCATGCTTCTTGTTTTTTCAGTAGCTAATTCGTATGTATGAATGCTCACAATACTATTATCTTCTCCGGCTTTTGGGTATTTGTACTTTTCGTGTTCAGGATATAAGTTGCCATAATAGGTTAACCAAAATTCTTTAACTTTCGATTCGTTGAATTTATAATATGCAATATAGGCTCCATCGGGCGACCAATAAAAAGCTCTTGTAAAACTAAACTCTTCTTCATAAACCCAATCGGTAGTACCATTTATAATGTTTTCAAATTCCCCATCGCTGGTAATTTGTTTTTCGCTCATATCTGCTAATTCAACAATAAACAAATTATTATCTCTTACAAATGCTATCTTTTTATTATCAGGAGAAAAACTAGCCAATCTTTGCTTACCATTTTGGCTAACAGCTGTTAAGCTCTGGTCTTTTAATGAGTAGATATAAAAATTCGATTTGGAAGAGTGACGGTAGATAGCTTCTGTGTTAGTTGCTAATAAAACCAGATCTTCATTTGGGCTAAACCGATAAGTGCCATAATGAACAGGAGTGCTATCGGCTAAAAGTAAAGTATTGTTATCAACAATTATTCTGGTTTTTTTACCTGTTTTATAACTATACTCCTCAATACCTTTTTTGCTCAATTTACAATAATGTTCTCCATCCTTCATGGACTGTATTCCTCGAACAGACTTGGGATAAAAAATGCCAGATTTGTAGATTTTATCTAAGGTGATTTCGCTTGATTCTTGTGCTTGGATATTTCCCATTACAAGAAATACAATCAGGATACTTAGTATTTTATTCATTGTGCTTGATTTATTTTTTGATTTATTTTGTGTGTCAAAGATATAAAAGAATGCGGAATTACAAATATGAAGTATATGGAAAGAAGGCTGACAAATTCTGTTTTACTAATGAGTTTATACAATTAAAATACGGGAGAACAAGATGATAAATAAATAAATGATTTGGCCCAATTTGGATGATATTCTAAGCTGTCCAGTCTCCTCAAATTTTATTCATTTATCATTCCAAAATTACTTCTACTTTTGCAACTTGGCACGATTATTTAATGTGGTGAGTAGAATTTATTAAAAACAATCAATAATAATATTTATGAAGAAGGTATATTTTTTTTTAAACCTAATACTCATTTCCAGCATGGGTTTTTCACAAGGTTCTAATTTAATAGTTTTTTCTGAAAATGGGGAGCATTTTCAAGTAGTTTTAAATGGTATATTGCAAAATTCACAAGCAGAAACCAATGTGCTTATTACAAATTTAATAGCGCCATCCTATAAATTGAAATTACTTTTTGAAGATGCAAATATTCCTGATTTAGCAAAAACAATTTATTTTAATAATCCTAATACACAGCTTACTTTTAAACTAAAATTGAATAAGAAAGGGAAGTATGTATTAAGGATGTTTAACTCCGTTCCTTTGGCTCAGGCACCACCAAGGCCACCATCTCAACAAGTGATTATGTATACAACAACTCCCGCAGTTATTACTCAAACCACCACTACAACCACTACCGGTAGTGGATATCCCATGGGAGGAGAAAACGTAAATGTAAACATGAATGTAAATGGAATGAATGTGAATATGAATGTAAATACTGGAGCTGCTGTTCAAACATCAACCACCACAACCACCACAACCACCACGGGAGGCATGTATACAGGAGGCAGCACAGCAACATATATTTTACCCGGGTATAATGGTGATTATGGATGCCCATATCCTATGTCGCAACAAGATTTTGAATCTGCAAAAAGAAGCATTGCAAGCAAGGACTTTAGCGATAGCAAACTGAAACTAGCCAAACAAATTCTTAACACAAACTGTTTGTTGAGTACACAAGTAATGCAGCTGATGGAGTTATTTGATTTTGAAAGTGATAAATTAGATTTGGCTAAATATGCCTATGGTTATACTTTGGATATTGGAAATTACTATCATGTTAACGATGCATTTGAGTTTGAATCGTCTATTGATGAATTAGATAATTATATCAATTCTTTTAGAAGATAATACAGGAAAAAGATGAAAAAGCTATTTATAGTTTTAGGATTATTGTCATCTGTTTTATCCCAAGGACAGAAAATTATAGAAGATTGGGAAAACCCTCAAATTATTCAGAAGAACAAGGAAGCATCTCATGCTACTCTTTATTCATACAATACAAAAAAGCAAGCCTTAACTTTTAATCCCAAAAATTCACCTAATATTAAATCTTTAAATGGTGAATGGCTTTTCCATTGGAGTAAAAATCCATCATCACGACCGGTGGAGTTTTATAAAAATGATTTTGATGCAGATGAGTGGGATAGCATTCCTGTGCCTTCCAATTGGCAGCTCCAAGGATACGATTTTCCCATTTACGTGAACCAATCCTATGCCTGGACCAAAAATCCACATCCGCCTTATGTTTCGCACAAATACAACCCGGTGGGATCATATATTAAAAAATTTATTATTGATGAAGACTGGAATGGGAAAAATATTTTTATTCATTTTGGTGCCGTAAAATCAGCTATGTATGTATGGATTAACGGCCATAAAATCGGCTATAGTCAAGGTAGTAAATTACCTGCTGAATTTGATATTACCCAATATGTGAATACGGGAGAAAATATTTTAGCAGTAGAAGTTTATCGTTGGTCGGATGGTAGTTATCTAGAATGTCAGGATTTTTGGAGAATTAGTGGTATTGAAAGAGATGTTTATTTAATGGCTCGTCCTTCTTTGTTTATCAGTGATTTTGAAGCACGTACAAGTCTGAATGATGATTTTTCTAAAGGAACTTTGAACCTAAGGGTTATGTTGGAAAACCGGAGCGATACTTTTTACAAGGAGTCACAGATTATTATTAGACTTTTAAAAGACGGTAAACAAGTAAAAAAAACTTATTTAAATGGACAAAGCTTTTTTCCCGGAGATAAAAAAACAATAGAAATTTCAAGAGATATTCCTTTCCCTGATTTATGGTCAGCAGAAACCCCCAATTTATATAATTTGGTGCTGGAGCTCAGATTTGGAATTAGACCTATGGAGGTTCTTAGTTCAAAAATAGGTTTTAGGGAGGTTGAAATAAAAAATAGTCAATTGCTGGTAAACGGAATCCCTGTATTGATAAAAGGAGTCAACAGGCATGAGCACGACGCAGTTACTGGGCACGTGCTAAGCAAACAAGCCATGTTAAAAGATATTGAGCTGATGAAGAAGTTTAATATTAATGCCGTGCGGACATCGCATTATCCTGACGATCCATATTGGTATGAGCTTTGCGATAAATACGGGATTTACCTGATAGATGAAGCTAATATTGAAAGCCATGGAATGGGTTATGATCTTGATAAAACTTTGGGTAATAATGCCGATTGGGAATTGGCACATTTAGATAGAATTGAGCGGATGATGCAGCGTGATAAAAACCATCCTTCGGTTATTATTTGGTCAATGGGTAACGAAGCAGGCTTTGGCGTAAATTTTAAAGCGGCTTCCACAATGATGCATCAAATAGACCCATATCGTCCTGTTCATTATGAACGTGCTGGTTCCGATTCTGCAGTTGATATTGTTAGCCCTATGTATCCTTCTATTAATTACTTAAAGGAATATGCAAATAAAAACCCATATCGTCCTTTAATTATGTGTGAATATGCTCATGCTATGGGTAATTCCACAGGGAATTTAAAAGAGTACTGGGATGTTATTGAGTCGGAGCCTACATTACAAGGTGGTTTTATTTGGGATTGGATAGATCAAGGATTATTAAAATCTACCGAAGATGGAAGGAATTATTATGCCTATGGTGGCGATTTTGGAAGCGATACTGTGCAAAGTGATCATAATTTTTGTGCCAATGGTTTGGTGTTTTCTAACCGAGATATTCATCCTGAATTATGGGAGGTAAAAAAAGTTTATCAGTATTTAAAGTTTAAAAAACTGGGTAATGCTATACTAATATATAATCATTATAACTATCGAAATTTGAATGAGTTTGAATTTCATTGGAGTATTTTACAAGATGGCGATATTGCCATGAGTGGCGTTCTTGATCATTTCGTTGGTGCCCCCGGCGATTCTATTGTTTTTAAAATTCCACAAAGTGAATCTTTAAATGAGCAGAATGTTGAGTATATTCTCACAATTTCAGTTCAGGAAAAACAAGATAATGGTTTGGTACCGGCAGGGCATGAAGTGGCTTGGGAGCAATTTATTTTGCCTTCTATGCAAGGTTTTTCTTTTTCAAAATTAAATCAATTCCCATCTATACAAATTATTAATGCCAAAAAAGAATTAAAACTTTCCAATGAAATATTCAGCCTTGTTTTTGACAAAGAATCAGCCTATTTAAAGTCATGGATTTTCCAAGGGGATGAATATCTATATCAGGAAAAAGGACCCTCACCATCTTTTTGGCGAGGAATGACAGATAATGATTTTGGCAATGGCTTTCAAAAACGTGCTGCTTATTGGAGAACTGCTCAAGATAGTATGAAGTTGATTTCTTTTTCGTTTCAATCTTTATCATCAAGAGAAATTAAAATTAAATCTCAATTTCAACTAAATGCTCAAGCCGGAACATTACAGATTGAATATACCATTTTGGGCAGCGGAGAGATTTATATTCAATACCATCTGTTGGTGAATCAACTGATTGATATGCCGGAACTACCACGCATAGGAATGACAATGCAAATAAAACCGGAGTACAACAAGTTGGATTGGTATGGCCGTGGCCCACAGGAAAACTACTGGGATAGAAAAACTGGATATAAATTGGGTATTTATCATTCCACTACGAAAGAACAATACACACCTTATATTCGTCCACAAGAGAACTCTAATTTAACCGATATACGATGGGCTTGCTTAAGAAATAAAGAGAACAAGGGATTCATGATAATGGGTTTCCCTAATATTGACTTTAGCGCGCAAAATTATCTTTTGGAGGATTTTGATCAACTAGATAAAAAAGTAAACAGGCATACTAGTGATATCACTCCTCGCAATTTCATATCGGTAGATATAGATTTTGGTCAAACAGGAGTGGCAGGTGACGATAGTTGGTGGAGCAGAGCACATCCCGAGTATACCCTATATCCTGGAGATTATTGTTATTCTTTTAGAATGCAACCTATGCTTTCCAAGGATAGTGAAACAAAGACATATAAAATACGCCCTTTAATAAAAACGGAGTTCTGTAATAAACCAACCGATCAAGATTTTTTAAATAAAATAAAAAGACAACATGCTGCTTTAGCTAAGCCGGTTGAAATATCAGGATCTTATTCTGCTTGGTTTTCTGCAGGTGGAAATTCAGCACTTACAGATGGATATATTGGTACACAAAACTATGGCGATGATCATTGGATGGGTTTTTATGACCAAGATGTGGAAATAATTATAGATTTAGAAAACATAAAGTTGATTGATCATATTGAAATGCATTTTTTAAAAGATATTAATAATCATATATACTTGCCTAAACAAGTTGAACTTAGCATTAGCAAGGATGGAGAAAGCTATGAACCATTAAATGTTTTAACATGCAATAATCCAAAACGATTGTTAGAAGTAACAGAATATAGAACTGCATCGTATGCTACAAAAACCCGTTTCGTTAAAATAAATATCAAACATCAGCAGCCAAAAGAAAAGAAAAAAGGGAATGCTTTTATGATTGATGAGGTTATGGTATATTAACATGAATTTTATTAAAGAGGATTTAAAAGCATAAAACCTTTTGCATTAGCGTTTTTAGAAGAAATATTCCGTTTTATATATTTTATATTCTTGATATTTATTTTACCTTTGTTTTTGAGTGTTTGTGTGATGTTATAAATGGTTTCAACTGAATCATTCATGATGCTATTTTATAACAGATTTCATTGAAAATTGATTTTCAAAATTATGAGAATTCGAAAGGCGGGTCTGTTAAATATATTCTTCAGTATAGTTTTTATACTATCTTCAAGCACTGGTATTGCTCAATTTATTTCAAAAATTGACAGTTTAAAAGAACTTATTTCTATAAATAAAAATGAAGATACTATTCAAATTGATAACTTATTAAAATTAGGTGATCAATATGAATTTACAATTCAGGATACTGCTTTGTATTATTATTCTCAAGCATTGGAAATTGCAAATAAAATCCCCACAAAAAAGTTTGCTTCCAAATGTTTAAATTACATAGGACTTATTTATTCCAATAAATGTGAGTATTCTCTCGCATTAGCTTCATTTAATCAGGCTATTAGTATTAATAAGGAAATTGGGAATGAAGAATCTATTGGGAAAAATTTGATAAATATTGGACTTGTTTATAAAAACAAAAGCAATTATCCTAAAGCACTGGAATATTTTCAGGAAGCATTGAAAATTAATGAAGAAATTGGGAGTAAAAGTACTCTTGCAGGTAATTTTGTGAATATTGGATTACTTTATAAGGAGCTTGGAAATTTAGACGAAGCTTTAAGTTTTTATCAAAAAGCTTTAATAATATACAAGGAAAATGGATACATAGGTCATATTGCAATTACAGTTGGAAATATTGGAACAATATATCATGAGCAAGGTGACTATGATAAGGCGATGAAATATTACCGAAAATCATTAGAGGGATACCAAGAGATAGATTATAAAACTGGAATAGCAACCTGCTCTATTAATATTGGTCTGTTATTTCAAAATCAAAAAAAATATTCTAAAGCACTAACTCATTATCAAAAATCATTATCAATTTATAAAAAAATTGGAGACAAAGGGAATATACCGGTTTGTTTGATTAAGATAGCAAGCTTATATAACTATACACATAAATATGAGCAAGCAATAAGTATTGCCTCACAGGCTTTAACTATAACAAAAGAAATAGGCGACCTAAGATCTCAGGCTGAAGCATATTATATAATATCTGAAGCTAAATATGGCTTGAAGAAGTATAAAAGTGCAATCAAGTATAGAGATTTATGGGTGGAGGTTAATGATAGTATTTTTAACTCAGAAAAAATTGAAGCATTGGCCGACCTTAAAACTCGTTATGAAACTGAGAAAAAGGAAAAGCAAATTATTAAGCAAAGTGTTGAAATAAAAAAAAATAAGCTTGAAATAAAGAGGCAGGAAATTGAAAAGCAAAGTCAGAAAAAACTGCGCGATTTGCTAATTATAGGGTTTGCCTTAGCTATTATCTTAATTATGATTATGATGCTTCTGTTTATTCAAAAGAAAAAAGCAAATGCTTTATTAAGTGAAAAAAAGCTGGAAATTGATACTAAAAATAAAATTTTAAAAGATAAAAATGAAGCCTTATTGGCTACTCTCAGAATTGTAGAAAAACAAAAAAACGAAATTGATCATAAAAATGATAAAATACTCTCTATCAACAAAGATTTGGAGGAGAAAAAATTCTATCTGGAACAGGCTAATGCTACAAAAAATAAATTCTTCAATATTATTGCTCACGATTTGTTAAATCCTTTTAATGCTATTTTGGGGCTTTCAAATGTTTTAATGGAAAACGATGAAGAGTTTGACAAGCAGGAAAGAAAGAATATAATTAAGTCATTAGCCAATAGTTCTCAATTTGCATATAATC
>Ga0256826_1000519_pt1 | contig 23415 bp, 15 predicted proteins | sample CV79metaG_FD_185975 | JGI IMG/M metagenome (GOLD analysis project Ga0256826, IMG submission 185975) | Hydrothermal vent microbial communities from East Pacific Rise, Pacific Ocean - CV79 | ecosystem: Environmental > Aquatic > Marine > Hydrothermal vents | place: Pacific Ocean: East Pacific Rise...
AACGATGTTAGTACCATAAGCTATACACTGCTCAGCATGAAAAGAACCCTCTTTTCCTGTGAAACCTTGAACGATTACTTTTGTATCTTTATTTACTAAAATTGACATATTTAATTATTCTCCTTTTGCAGCAGCTACAGCTTTAGCCGCACCGTCACCTAAATCATCACCAACAATTAAGTTAGAAATATTCGCATTTTTAAGAATTTCTGCAGCTTCTGGTGCATTTGTTCCATCAAGACGAACGATAACTGGAACATTAACATCTGTAATTTTAGTCGCTTCAATAATACCATTAGCAATACGGTCACAACGAACGATTCCACCAAAAATATTAACAAAAATTGCTTTTACTTTAGGGTTTTTAAGAATAATCTCAAAACCTTTAGCAACAGTCTCCGCATTTGCACTACCACCAACATCTAAAAAGTTAGCTGGAGTTCCACCCATGTAGTTAATTGTATCCATAGTACCCATCGCAAGACCGGCACCATTTACCATACAGCCAATTTCACCATCAAGGGCAACATAAGAGAGACCATATTTAGCAGCTTCCACTTCATCAGCATCTTCTTCAGTTAAGTCTCTCATCTCCGCGATATCTGGATGACGACCTAATGCAGAGTTATCAAAGCCCATTTTTCCATCAAGTGCAATAAATTCACCCTTACCTGTTTTAACAAGTGGATTAATTTCAATCATCTCAGCATCATTTTCCATATATAATTTATATAATTTTTTTGCGAAAGTAATAATATTTTTTTGCTCAGCTTTATCAGTAATACCTAAACCAAAAGCTAACTCACGACCATGAAAACCTTGAAATCCTACAGCTGGATCAACAGGAACTGTAATGATTTTTTCAGGAGTGTTTTCTGCAACATCCTCAATATTCATTCCACCTTCTGTTGAAGCCATAATTAAAGGCATTTCAAGTTTTCTATCAAGAACAACGGAAAGATATAACTCTTCTTGAATGTCGGCGCCATCTTCGATATATAGCTTTTGAACCAATTTACCTTCAGCAGTTGTCTGGTGAGTTACCAAAGTCATACCAAGAATTTCATTAGCTAAGGTTTCAACTTCATCAATAGATTTAGCAAGCTTAACACCACCACCAAGACCACGACCACCTGCATGTATCTGAGCTTTAACAACCCATACTGGGCCACCCAACTCTTCTGCAGCTTTTACAGCATCTTGTACACTTTCAACCATAATACCTTTTGGTGTTGGGACACCGTACTTAGCAAAAATTTGTTTTGCTTGATATTCATGTATATTCATTAATTCTCCTTGTTTTGAATTGGAAGTCTATTTAACTTCGTATTGAGCACGACCAGTTTTATAGAGATCGTTACCATATGCATCGTTTATTACAGTTACTGGAAAGTCAACTACTTCTAGTTTTCTTACAGCTTCAGGTCCTAACTCTTCATAAGCTATAACCTCTGCACTTTTAATTTGCTTACCTAAAAGTGCACCAGCACCACCAGTTGCTCCAAAATATACAGCCTTATGTTCTTGACATGCATCTGTAACATCTTTGTTTCGTTTACCTTTTCCTATCATACCCTTTAAGCCCTCAGCGATTAAACGCGGAGAGTAAGAGTCCATACGATAAGATGTAGTTGGTCCGGCACTTCCAATAGGGTCACCTGGTTTTGGAGGTGTTGGTCCAACAAAATAAATAACGGCACCTTTTACATCAAAAGGAAGTTCTTTACCAGCATCTAGTAAATCAACTAATCTTTTATGTGCAGCATCACGAGCAGTGTAAATAGTTCCACTTAGATATACAATATCTCCACTTTTAAGAGTTTCAATAGTCTCATCACTAATTGGAGTTGTTAAATGGTATGTTTGACTCATTATATTTTCCTTTATATTGTGATGTGTGTATGGCGTGAACTATGACACTGAACATTAACTGAAACTGGTAAAGATGCAATATGGCAAGGGTTTGCTTCTATATGAACTGCTAAAACTGTTTCAGTTCCGCCCATACCCATAGTACCAATTCCAAGTTTATTTAACTCTAGTTTGATTACATCTTCCATTTCAGCCATTTCTGGGTCTTCATTAACAGAACCAATATCACGGAAAAGTGCATGTTTTGAGCTAATAACAGCTTTTTCAAAAGTACCACCTATCCCAACACCAACAGTTAAAGGAGGACAAGGATTTGGACCAGCATCAGAAATACACTCTTTTACATACTCAATTACACCCTCTTTTCCAGCTGCTGGTGGAAAAACACGAGCACGCGATACATTCTCTGAACCACCACCTTTTGCAGCATATTCAATATCAATCTTATCACCTTCAACAATATCTAAATGAATAATTGCGGGAAGGTTATAACCAACAGTATCTTTATTATTAGCACGAGTAAAAGGATGACAAGTTGAAGCTCTTAAATAACCTTCAATATAACCTTTTTCTGTACCATCATTAATAGCATCTTTTAAAAGTCCACCAACAACTTTAACATCAGCACCAATTTTTACAAAAAATACTGCAAGACCAGTATCTTGGCAGAGCGGACGGGCTTCTGAACTTGCAATATCTGCATTTTCCAAAAGTTGTTTTAAAACTTCTCTACTTACAGGGCTTTTTTCGTTCTTATAAGCTTCTTTCATCGCGTTTAGTGCATCTTCAGGAAGATTTGAAGCTGAGTAAACTATGATATCTCTAACATTTTTCACTATCTCTTCGTAAGCTATTTCTCTCATTTTGACCTCCAATTATTTTTAATTTTTAACTAAAAAAGTTATTTTCTTTTAATATATCAATTCCATCTTGTATAGAATTAACAGAGACTTTAAATTTCTCTTCAGTCTCACTATCTAGTTCTAATTCAATGATTTTTTCAACACCATTAGCTCCAAGAACAATAGGAACACCCACAGCAACGTCACTGTAGCCATACTCTCCATTTAAAATTGTACAACAAGAGACAATTGCTTTAGAATCATTTAAAATTGCTTCAACCATATGCGCAATTGCACGACCAGGTCCATAATAACCTGATGTTCCAAGATGTTTAACAATCTCCGCTCCACCAAATTTAGTTCTTTCAATAATCCCTTCCATAGCCTCTTTAGAAACTAATTCAGTTAAAGGGATATCCCCAACTGAAATTTTTTGAGGAAGAGGAATCATATTTTCACCATGATCACCAATAACTAAAGAACCTGTTTGATTTGCAGCATAACCTGTGAGTTTTTGAATCTGATAAGCCATACGTGAACCATCAAGTGCACCGGCAAGACCGATAATTCTATTGTTATCCCAACCTGTAATCTGCTTTGTTACATAAGTCATTACATCTAAAGGATTAGAAACACAGATAATAATAGCATCAGGAGAGTTCTCTTTAATATTTTCAACCACTTGTTTTGTAATTTTTGCATTTATCATAAGTAAATCTGCTCTTGTCATATCACCTTTACGAGGTACTCCTGCAGTAACAACAACAATATCGCAATCTTTGATATCACTTGCATTTTCAGCTGCAGTTATAATTGTACCTTGTGCTGAGTAATATGAGGCCTGAGCCATATCAATAGCCTTACCTTTAGCAACACCCTCTGCAATATCAAAAAGAACTATCTCGTGACATGTTCCCATCATGGCTAATGTATATGCAGCAGTAGCACCTACTGCACCAGCTCCTACAATTCCTACTTTTCTACTCTTCATCTACTTCTTTCCACTTTTTTTATTATTGCAGTCATCAAAAAAACCATTACTATATAGAATATCAACCATCTCTGCAACTGAAGCAATAGAGTTCTTAAATCTAGTTTTTTGCAGAGTTTTAAGTGTCATCTCGATAATCTGTTCTGCACCTTCAGCACCAATCATTACGGGTACACCACTTACCATATCACTATATCCATACTCACCTTTGAGCATAACTGCACATGAATGAATCTGTTTTGTATCTTTAAGGATTGCATCCACCATAACTGCTGTTGACTTCGCAGGTGCATAGTAAGCTGAACCATCGCCTAAAAGGTTAACAATTTGAGCTCCACCATTTCTTGTTTTTTGAACGATCTCTCCTATTTCTTCAGAATCTAGCAAGTCATCTATAGGAACACCTGCTACGGTAGTAAATTTAGGAAGAGGAACCATAGTGTCACCATGGCCACCCATAACAGTAGCACGAATCTGCCCTGCTCCATAACCTAGTTTTTCATAAATAAAGTGTGCCATACGTGCAGCATCTAAAATACCTGCCATTCCAAGAATTCTCTCTCTTGGAAAACCTGTATATTTATGTACTACATAAGTCATAACGTCTAGAGGATTGCTTACAACAACAACAATTGCATCGGGAGCATACTTCTTAATTTCTAGTGCATAGTTCTTTACAATATCAGCATTCTTTACAAGTAAATCATCTCTACTCATACCTGGCGTTCTTGGGGCACCCGCAGTAATCACAACAATTTCACTTCCAGCGATATCTTCTGGACCTTCAGCTGCTCTTACAATAGTATGTTCACGTGCCGCATTAGCAGCCTGCGACATATCAAGAGCTTTACCCTTAGCTACATTTACATTTCTACCACGAAGTATTACCTCATGACATGATCCACGCATCGCTAATATAAATGCGACTGTTGATCCAAAATTACCCGTTCCAATGACTGTTACTTTACTTGCCATTCATTTCCTTTGGAGTTAATTTTTAACTTTTGATTTTTAGCTAAGTAATTTTCGTTAGCTAAAAACAAAAAGTTAGAATTAATAACATTTGGTAATCAAATGTTATTAATTATTAAACTACTTAAATGCTATCAATAATAGCATTTAAAGTGGCAGATGGACGCATTGCTTTTTCAGCTTTAGCTTCATCTGGATTATAGTAGCCACCAATATCTTGAGCTTTACCTTCAACAGCAAGTAGCTCGTCCATAATTTTTGCTTCATTCTCTACAAGAGCAGCAGCAACTGGAGCGAATTTAGCAGCTAGCTCTACATTATCACCTTCAGAAAGTGCTTTTGCCCAGTATTGAGCTACAAAAAAGTGAGAAGCTTTATTGTCAGGTTCACCTGCCTTACGTGAAGGAGCTTTGTTATTACCTAAATAACTATCATTTGCAACATCTAAAGCAGCAGTTAATGCTGAAAGTTTTGAATCAGAATTTTTAATGCCTAAAAATCTTAAAGACTCAGCAAGTGCTAAAAATTCACCGAGCGAATCCCAACGAAGATGACCCTCTTTTAGGAACTGATCAACATGCTTAGGAGCAGAACCACCAGCACCAGTTTCATAAAGACCACCACCAGCTAATAAAGGAACGATAGAAAGCATTTTTGCAGATGTTCCAAGCTCGAGGATTGGGTACATATCTGTTAAGTGGTCACGTAAAACATTTCCAGTTACAGCGATTGTATTTTCACCTTTACGAACACGAGCATTTGTAAATCTAGTAGCATTTGTTACATTCATAAATTGAATATCAAGGCCATCAGTATCTAAATCAGCAAGGTAAGTTTTTGCTTTTTTTATCATCTGTGCATCATGTGCTCTGTTTTCATCTAACCAGAAGATAACAGGAACTTTTTCAATCTGACCACGCTCAACTGCTAAACGAATCCAATCTTTAATAGGAATATCTTTTGCACGAGACATTCTCCATATATCACCTTGTTCACAATCAAATGCCATAAGTTCAGTTCCATCTTCAGCTGTTACTGTAACTTTACCGGCTTCTGCAAGTTCAAAGGTAGTTGGATGAGAACCATACTCTTCAGCTTTTTGAGCCATAAGACCAACATTAGCCATTGAACCCATAGTTGTTACATCATATTGACCATTTTCAACACAGTCAGCTACCATTTCTGCATGAAACATTCCATAAGTTGAATCAGGGATAACAGCAACACACTCTACTGCATCACCTTTACGATTCCACTGTTTACCACCTTCACGAACAACAACAGGCATGGAAGCATCAATAATCACATCATTTGATGCATTAAAGTTAGTTGTCCCTTTATCTGAATCAACCATTGCAATTTCTGGGTTATCTGACTCTACAATTGCTTGGAATGCTGCTTTAATTTCAGCTTCTAGTGCATGACCAGCGATTTTAATTTCTAAATCTGACATACCTTGGTTAGGGTTAACTTTTAATTCTGCAAAAGTATCAGCATACTTTTCAAAGACCGGAGCAAAGAAAACTGTAAAGGCATGACCGAACATAATTGGGTCAGAAATTTTCATCATTGTTGCTTTAAGGTGAATAGACCATAAAACACCATTTTTCTTAGCATCTTCAATTGTTTTAGCAATAAATGTTTTTAGTTTTGCAACTGACATATATGTACCATCTAAAACTTCTTTATCAAGTGCATCAATTGTAGCCAACTCCTGACCATTTAAAGCAATAGTTACTTTTTGAGCACTTGTCATAGTAATTGATTTTTCATTTCCTTGGAAATCTCCATCACAAGCCATATGTGCAACATATGATTTAGAATTTTCAGAGAATGCCTTAAGACGGTGAGGATTATTTTGAGCAAACTTTTTAACAGCTTTAGCTGCTCGTCTATCTGAGTTACCTTCACGAAGAACAGGGTTAACAGCAGAGCCTAAGCAAGCATTATATTTAGTTCTAATTGCCTCTTCTTCAGCATTTGCTGGATTTTCTGGAAAATCAGGAATTTTATGACCTTGCCCTTGAAGCTCAGCTATACACTCTTTTAGTTGACCAACAGAAGCAGAAATATTTGGAAGCTTGATGATATTTCCATCAGCTTGTAGCACAACTTCGCCAAGTTTTGAAAGTTCATCTGTAGCAAGACCCATTGCAGAAAGAACACGTCCTGCGAGTGAAATATCACTAGTTACAACATCAACACCTGCAGCTTTCGTAAAAGCATTTACAATAGGTAATAATGAATACGTTGCTAAAGCCGGAGCTTCATCAATTTTAGACCAAATAATTTTTGACATATAGTGTCCTTGTTAATAATATTTTATTTACTGTAATAGCTAAAACTCTACAGAAATTTACAATATGATAATAACACTAAGATAGGTAATATTCGGCCAGGTGATGTAAAGATTATATTTTATTTATAATTTGTTTCATTTCGTAGCACGTCTTATGTTCTTTAAATGTGTAGAATAGTTACATGTAAAATCATGATTACCTTCTCTATTTTTCATAAAATAGAGATAATCTGTTTTAGCAGGGAAAACAGCGGCTCTTATGGCATCAAGACTCACATTACACACAGGAATAGAAGGTATACCCTTATGCTTATATGTGTTATATATACTCATATCTTCTCTTATCCGTTTAGCGGTAATCTTTACATGCGAATATTTGCCATAATTCAATGTTCCATCCATCTGTAAGTACATTCCTAGCTTCACTCTATTATGAATTACAGAGCTAACTATTGGCATCTCTTCAATATTTGCAGACTCTTTTTGAATAACTGATGCAATTGCTACATATTTAAACCATTTTTTTTCATTATAGTTTCCAAAAATTCTAATAGATACCTGCTTCATTTTAAGTATTGAGTTTTCTAATAAAATTTTAATTAGCTCTCTCTCTTCTATACCTAAGGGTAGCTTATAAGTATTTGGCACAAAAACTCCTTCTTCTATTGGTCTCTGCTGTTCATACTCTTCTTGCAACTTAGTAAAATCTAAGTTTAAATTTTTAGAGAGTTGTTGTAAAAATATATATGTAGTCTCACCCGGAATTAATGTTATATTTTGAAGAGCTGCTTTTGCCGTAGTTAGCTTATATAAAAAATCTGCTTTTGTAGATTGTTGTGAAGAGATATTTATCCATCCACTTTGTGGTGAACCTATAAAACGAAGAATAATAGAGTCAAGTTTACAAACATCGTAATCTTTGTTTTTTAATTGTGATATAATTTGATTAATCGAGCCTTTTGGTATATAGATAACTTTAGAGCTTTCAATAGGCTTATTTAGGTAGTACATGAATGATAAAATAGTTATCAAAGCAATATCAAATATATATTTTACAATCGTAAGTTTTTTCACTTTTATTCTCTTATCATTTTTTATAGTTTTTATCACCCTACAAAATGGAATATATATAGATAATATCTCTCTTGCAAATGTTAAAGTCAAGCAATTATACATAAAATGGAATGAAAAGATAAATATATCAATCAAAGATATAAAAATCACACAAACAAAAAAAAGTAATACCAAGCTAAGTCATAAAGAGATTAAAAAAATATTTACAAAAGTTTCTCTCTTTAGAAACTGGCTAGAGAGTGCTACTATTGAAAATATTCAATTTAATGATATTAATGCCTCCTTTAAATATAATGATAGAGATAGTGGATTTTTAATAGTATCATCAAAAGAATTTTCCCTTCAAACTAAACTCTATTTTGAATCAGATATGCTTATTGCAAATATTGAAAAACTTCTTGATTTAAAAAGAAAGATTCAAATTCATGGTCATGTTATACTCTCTAATGAACTCGAAATAATTGTTTCCCTCCAGAGTTCTATTAATAATGAAGTATTTTTAGATATCAATGCATTTGCAAATAAACAAAAGCTCTTTTATACTCTTAAATCTCAAAAAAATATTAAAAATATAAAGCATATTATTGATATTGCTAATCTGCCAAAAGAGGTAAGGTACTGGGCCTTTGATGCGATAGACATGTCCTATTTAAAATTAAAAAAAGCCCATGGGTGGATAGAGTATGCAGATTTAGATAGTGCTTATAAAAATATATATGTTGACTCATATTTAAAAAATTTAAACTATACATACAACCCTTCTCTAGATTCAGTTCATACAGAGAAAACTCGCCTACAGTTTAAAAATGGTCACCTTTTAATACACCCTCAAGAAGCCTACTCATATAAACAGTTTTTAGGAAAAAGTTGGATTGACATAGATTTTACAAAGCCTGAAGAAAGATTAGATTTATACTTACTTTTTGATGGTAAACTAGACGAAAATATGCTTAATATACTAAGTACTTATAAAATAAAGCTCCCATTTTTACAGAAAAAAGGGAGTGTCAAAACAAACTTAAATATATCAGTAGGACTGAGAACAATTGATGTAGAAGCCAAAGGTGATTTCTTCACAAAAAAGGCAAATTTTGATTATCTGGGTCTTAATATTGATATATTTGATACTTTTATAAAGCTAGATAACTATGATGTACAAATAGATAATATGTTTGCTAAGTATAAAGATATTGCTAAAACAAAGGTTAAAGTCGTCTATGATGCAAAAACATCTACTGGTAAAATAAAATTTAAAGTCAAGGATATAGAGTTCAAAAAGCAAAAACTATCTTTAGTAAGTAAGAATCTGAATATCATATATAATATAGCACCAAATAATGACAGTATTGAAATAGATAAATCAAACTGGAAATTTCATAAAGAGTTAATAGAACTCGAAGCATTAAAAACACCTTTTGATTTAGATAAACTTATTGTAAAAGTACCTCCAACTATGCTTAAGATAAAAGATGTTGCTTCCCTCTATGCATCTGGTAACATAAATGTCAAAACACTTAAATCCACTATTGATATAGACCTCCTTAATGTCAAATATAAAGGTGTTAGCTTAGCTCAATCAAATACTCAAGCAAAACTTAATTATGATAAAAAGATAGAGATAACCTTTAAAAATAGACTACTCCTTTCTCATAAAAAAATAGACTACTCGCTAGAGAAACTTTCAGTGGATATACTTGATGAAAAAATCAAAATTAAGAGTTTTGTTAAAGTAGATAATCTTGCTCAAGCAAAAATAGATTTTAGTTATAATCTTTCAAAAAATAGAGGTGCTTTCTCTTTACAAAATACTGAAATAGGAAATCAAGATATAGGAGATATTTTTTCTAAAAAAAGTAGGCTGTATTTTACTATTGCAAAGCAAAATGGGTTGTTGATTGTAGAGTCAAAAAGTATAGATACGATAATAGTCGTAAATGGTGATAACTGGTTGATTAACATTGGTTCTATCGAAAAAATCGTAAATTACTCCAATTTTTTAAAATTAGCTAAGATAAACAATGGGGACATCAATATAAACGGTAGCTACAATAGTAATATAAACTTTAATGGCTCCTTTAAATATCCACATAAACTCTTAGTAGTCAATAACAAACACATTGATAAGTATATCGTTTCTGGAGTTTACAAGCCAGCTAAAAAAACAACATCGCTTAATATTAACAATCTAGTTCATATTAATATTGATAAAGATATTAAAATAAATAGTGAGAACATAGGTATTGACATAAATGAACTTGTTGATGCATTTGAGAATAATAGTTCTAACAAGAGCTCAAAAAATAATATTAATATGGTTTTAAAAGCTAAAAATTGTTACCTCTATATAAGTAAAGATAGACATGTTACTTCAGACTCAATTGATGTACAATATTTCAACAATATTCTTACTGCACAGTTAGTTCATAAAAAAGGGAGTGCTGGTTTTAAATTTCATAATAAAAAATTTCATCTCTATGGTGAAGGCTTTAATGATGAATTTATGGATAAACTCTTTGCATTATCTAAGTTTAAGGGAGGTACACTTGACTTCTCTATGCAAGGTACTACACAAGAGTACGATGGTGTATTTAATATAAAGAATACAACTGTTTTAGAGTATAAGGTTCTTAACAATGTTCTTGCATTTATAAATACCATTCCATCACTTATAACATTCAGTCTACCTGACTACAATAAGAATGGTTTAAAGATTAAAAATGCCTATATGAGTTTTAAGGCTAAAGATGATATTTTCAACATAAAAGGTATTACTCTTGATTCAAAAGAGCTAGATATACTTGGGCAAGGAACAGCAAGTTTTAAAAATAATAGTATTGATTTAAAACTAAATCTTAAAACAGATTTAGGAAGTAGTGCCTCACAAATTCCAGTTGTAGGCTATATTCTCTTTGATAAAGACTCCATGTCTACATCTATGAGTATCACTGGAGAACTCACAAACCCTAAGGTTAAGTCACTGATAGCACAAGAGATAATTATTAACCCTTTAAACATTATCAAGAGAACTATACTTCTTCCTTATCATTTTTTATCTGATAGCAATATTTCAGGAAATATAGACGAATAGTTTTTAAAATTTCAACTATTCGTTTCTTAAAACTGTCAATATATCAACTTCACTTGCTTTTTTTGCTGGATAGTATGCAGACACAATGACAATAGCAAAAGCACCAAATACTATCATAAAAAAGTCTTGTAAGCTTAAATCAAGAGGGAGAGTAGATGTTGGATAGACATCTTTAGGTAGAGAAATTATATCAAATGTACTTAAAATCCATAGACCACCCATTCCAAATACAATACCAGCTAATATACCACTAATACCTATTACAATACCAAGATACAAGAAAACTTTTTTAATTTCAATAGTTGTTGCACCAAGAGATAACAACAGTGCTATTTCCCCTCTTCTATTCATTACTGTCATCAAAAGTGAAGATATAATGTTTATTGAAGCAATTAAAATTATTAACATTAAGACAATAAAAAGAGATGCCTTCTCTAGCTCTAAGGCAGCAAAAAAGTTTACATTATCCTCCCACCACCCTTTTACACTTACACTGATAGGCAGAGCTTCTTTTATTTTTACTATATCTGCATTAGGATTATTTGAGTAAATATGAATGCCATCATATTGATTATAGGGGATATGAAGCATTATTTGTAATGAAGATAGTGTTGTGTAACTATATGCCTTATCATATGCAGTTAAACCCGAGTCAAAGAGACTCTTAACCTTAAAACGTTTTATCTTGGGTGTTGAGGAAAATGCTCCAGGCTCAACATTTGTGAAAATATACATAAGCCTTTCATCCACAAACACATCAAATGTCTCCTTAAGGGACTTGCCAATGATAACATCAAATTTCTTTAGCTCTACATTTTTTATAGCTTCAGCAATTATACTATTAACCTTAGCTTCATCTTTAAAGTTTACTCCAAAGATATACCCACCTTCAAGTTTCGAACCACTTCTAGCCATTACTGCTGATTGAACATAGGGACTAAAAGTAAGAGAAGGAAATTTTGACTCTAAGTCAATAAGAAGATCCTCATTTACCGAACCGTAAAATTTTGGAATGATTGTGAGAGGATAATTCATAATAGTGAGTTTCTTTTTAAACTCATTATCAAAACCATTCATCAGAGCCATAGCAATAAGAAGAACCATCACACCAAGGGAAATTCCTAAAAAAGCCAAAAGAGCTGAAAGAAAAATAAAAGGCTGCTCTTTGTCAAAACGCAAAAAACGCTTAACAAGATAAGGGACTATTGATTTACTCAAGAAGCAAAAACACCTTTTTTAGGTCCACTTTTACCACAGCACTGTTTATACTTCTTACCACTACCACATGGACAAGGATCATTTCTAGCTACTTTCTTATCTGCAACAACTTCTTCTTCAGAACTGTTTGTATGGTTAAAAATTCTAGCTGCTTCTTTGAGCTTCTGCTCAGTTGCGAGTTTCTCTGCAATTCTTGCAGCTTCTTCTTCTGCAGATTCTACTTTAAATTGGATAATTTGAAGAGTCTTAATTGTATTAAACTTAATTTCATTAATAAGTTCGCCAAAAAGATTAAAACTCTCTTTTTTGTACTCGACAAGTGGATCTTTTTGATTATAAGCACGTAGTCTAATACCTGTTTTCATACTATCCATAGCGTAAAGGTGCTCACGCCAAGCACTATCTAACTCTTTAAGGTAGAACTCTTTTTCAATGTCTTCTCTAACACTATCTTCGAGAACACTCATTTTATCATCATATGCTCTTTTAAGTGCTCTATTTAGCTGATCCAACAACTCATCAAACTCTAAGGATGTAAACTCCTCAACATTTAAATCAAAGTTTACTTGTTCTTTAAGAAGCTCCTCAAGTTTTTTTAGATTAAAGTCCTCTCTATCCGCACCATCAAAGATATCACAGAGAGAAAGTAAATTTTCAACATACTCAACTCTAACTTCATTAATTTTAGCTGCGATATCATAATCATCACTCAGTAATTGATTTCTAAATTTATAAACAATTTTTCTCTGCTCATTTGCCACATCATCATACTCTACAATCTGCTTTCTACCCTCATAGTGCATATTTTCAACTTTTTTCTGAGCCTTCTCAACAGCACGAGTAACCATTTTAGACTCTATATACTCACCATCTTCAACACCAAGCCTCTCCATTATTGATTTAATTTTATCTGAACCAAAAATACGTAAAAGATTATCTTCTAATGATAAGTAAAACTGTGTAGTCCCTGCATCACCTTGTCGCCCACTACGTCCACGAAGCTGATTATCAATACGACGATTTTCATGACGCTCTGTTCCTACAATATAGAGACCACCAAGAGCTTTTACTTCATCACTTACTTTAATATCAACACCACGACCAGCCATATTTGTTGCAATTGTTACTGCACCTTTGGCACCAGCTGATTTAATGATTTCTCCCTCTTGCTCATGATTCTTAGCATTTAGTACCGTATGTGCTATTTTTTGTGCTTTTAAAACCTCATGAAGAGCTTCAGATTTCTCAATTGATGCAGTTCCTATGAGAACTGGTTGTCCAGTTTTAGAGAGTTTTTTAATAGTGTTGATTACTGCATTAAACTTCTCTTCTTCTGTTTTGTATATAAGGTCATTTAAGTCCTCTCTTGTGATAGGGATATTTGTAGGGATAGAGACAACATCAAGGTTATATATCTGTGCAAACTCAGTAGCTTCAGTCTCAGCAGTACCCGTCATACCTGCTAGTTTATCGTACATTCTAAAGTAATTTTGAAATGTAATATCTGCTAATGTTTGTGTCTCTTCTTTTACTTCAACATTCTCTTTTGCCTCAAGTGCTTGATGTAGACCTTCAGAAAAACGTCTACCTTCACTTAATCGCCCAGTAAATTCATCTACTATTACTACTTCACCATCATTTACAACATAATCTACATCTTTTTCAAAAAGATAGTTTGCTTTTAATGCTTGATCAAGGGCATGAGGAAGAGATGCATTTTCAGCACTATAAAGATTTTCAACTTTAAACAGTTCTTCCGCTTTAGTAATACCGTCCTCAGTAATAAGAACAACTTTATCTTTCTCATCAACAGTAAAGTGCTCATCTTTTACTAGTTTCAATGCTATTGAGTTTGCATCAGAGTAATCCTGCATACTTCTGTTTGTTGGACCAGATATTATCAGTGGTGTTCTAGCCTCATCAATTAAAATTGAGTCAACTTCGTCAACAATTACAAAACCGTGAGCACGTTGTGCCATAGTCTCTGCTGAATAACTCATATTATCTCTTAGGTAATCAAATCCAAACTCATTGTTTGTTCCATATGTAATATCAGCACCATAAGCAGCTTTTTTAACTTCTGGATCATGAGAATCTTCTAAAATCGAACCAACACTAAAGCCTAAAAAATTATATAAAACACCCATTTCAGTAGCATCACGAGAAGCTAGGTAATCATTTACAGTAACAAGGTGAACTCCTTTACCAGTCATCGCGTTTAAAACAATTGCTAATGTTGCAACAAGAGTTTTACCCTCTCCTGTTTTCATCTCTGCAATTCTTCCTTCATGAAGAACCATTCCACCTATAAGCTGAACATCAAAGTGTCTCATATTTAAAACACGCTTACTTGCTTCTCTTGTAATTGCAAATGAGTCACTTAAAACATCATCTAAGCTTTTCTCCTCTGCTAATACACTGTTTTTAAGTTCATTAAATGCAGCCTTAAGCTCATCATCACTTAAAGCTTCATATTTACTCTCTAGAGTATTTATATCTTTTACTCTTTTGTTATATTTTTTTAATTCTCGATCGTTTGAAGTTCCAAAAACTTTACCCATAAACGCTTGTAGCATCGTTAACCTTATATGCGATTACTATATAATATACTATATAGTAATCTTTGAAATTGTTTTATTTTATCATACAAGAGCTAATAATTTGCATAATCTTACAAAATGATTGCTTGGCAACTAAATATTATTTAATATGTAAACAACTGCTTTGATATAATTTCGCCTAAAGGACGAGAATGAAACACCTATTTTTATACTTAATGCTAAGCACTTTTTTATTTGCATCACTTGAGAACATTAACTCATTTCAAGCAGATTTTACTCAAACTGTCACTGACGATAAAGGAAAAGTATTAACCTATAGTGGACGAGTTGTAGCATCAAAGCCGCAAAATGCTCTTTGGAACTATATTACACCTGTTAGTAAAGACATCTATATAAATGCTTATAGTATTACCGTTATCGAACCAGAAATAGAACAGGTTATCATAAGAAAAATAGAGTCAAATTTTGACTTTTTCAATATGATAAAAAAAGCTAAGAAAATAGATAAAAATAGCTATCTTGCCATATTTAAAAACTCAAAATTTATCATAAAAACAGAAAATTCACTTATTAAATCGATATCTTATAGCGATGAGTTTGAAAATAGTGTTCAAATTTTATTTGAAAATCAAAAGCAAAACAAAAAAATCAATGAAGCAATATTTACACCAAATATTCCCTTAGATTTTGACATAATTAGAGATTAAATTACTCTAATTTTAAAGAAGGCCTACCAAATAAGTATCCTTGTGCATAATCAATTCCTAGCTCTTTAGTAATTTCATATATTTCTTCACTCTCAATATGCTCCGCTATAGTCTTTATTCCATGCTCTTTTGAAAAATCTACAATACTCTGAACAATAATTCTATATGACTTGTCTCTTGAGAGTTCACGAATAAAAGAACCATCTATTTTAATAAACTCAGCCTTGAGATCAAACATTCTACTATACATAGTTTTTTCAGAACCAAAATCATCTATAATAACTCTATACCCACTTTTTCTAAGTGCCAAGACCTGACGATCTATATCTAATTCTGTCGAACCTATAATATCCTCTACTATCTCTAAATAGACTCGAGAAGCATCTATATTATAGTGTTCACACTTATATTTTAAAAAATCTAAGAGATAATTTTCATAAAGATCATACATACTGATATTTATTGAAAAGTTAAAATTATTGCTTTTAAAGAGTTTAAATGTTTTGTCGATAACTGTTCTTGTAATCTGGGTACTCAAACCAACTATTTTTGCACTATTTATAAAGTTTTTAGCATCAATCAAGTTATTATTATCATCCATTAACCTACATAAAACTTCGTAATGCTTTATCTCTGGGTTTGCATTATTTATAATAGGCTGATAGTAAGTAAAAATCTTATCCTCTTCGAAGGCTCTATTTAAAACCCCTATCCAGTAAAAATTTTCTCTCTGCTCCTTCATATAATCAGAAGATTGAGAAAAGAGCACAGACTTGTCACCACCAAAGTATCTAGCCTCTTTTGAAGCTGATTTAGCATTTACAAATAGTTTCTTACCCTCCCCTCTATCTATACCAATGGAGAAGACTATAAAATGCATGTATTCATCAAATTCTATAGCGGCCTCTTTAAACAAGGCATGTATCTGATCGGCTAATAATTTATCTTGATTCTTTGATGGCTCCTCAAGTAAAATAACAAATTCATCGGCTGTAATATGAAATAGTTCTGCATTTCTTGGTAGAAATCTTTTAAGCCTTTGAGCACACTCTTTTAATATTTTATTTGCCTTACCCATTCCATATATAGTATTAATAAAATCAAAATTATCAATATTTACATATAAAAGAGATTGTGGTGAACCATTAAGTGCTTCATTCAATGCATATCTGCTTGGGAGTTTTGTAAGATCATATATATTTTTATTTATATGAATATTATTCTCATAGAGTTTGATTTTATCATTGAGTTTTCTCTCATTGAGCATAAAACGCCCTATTCTTTTTCTCTCATATAGAAGTTCTTCTTCTAGTTTTTTATTACCCTCTTCTAAAACTTTCTGTTTTGATATTTTTTTACTAAGAGATAAAATTTTATCTAAAAGAATAGATATGTTAAATGGTTTTTTAATTACAAATGCTTCCATTTCATAAAGTTCAATAATTTCACTCTCTGAACTATCTTTAAGAGTAACAATAATTTTTTGATTCTCATTTAATTTTTTTATATTTTTTACTTGCTGAGAAATACTCATAATAGAGGAGACAGAATCTAGGATAATGATATCATAACTATTGATTCTAGCATTACTTACACCAGCAGTAGCATCATTTGCATCATCTACTCTATTAAAAGATTGTCTTAAAATTTTCACTACACCCGCAAGTAACTCTTCATTTGCATCAACATATAGTAGTGATAATGATTTTGTATAAGGGACTAAATCTTTAATTTCTGCCATGCAAACTCCTGTTATTAATAACAATATCGTTCCATTGTAGCATTTGTTTAGAAATATATAAAATTTGTGATGTAAAAAGAGGAATTTGAACTAGGAAAACCTAGTTCAAAGTGGAAGAAAAAAGAGAATTAAACTGGTTTAACAGTTACACCGTACTTACTCTCAGCAGTAGTACGCTCTTCTAAGTGATACCCTTCAATTTCATTGAAGTTAAGGTATTTATAGATATCTGCTTCTTTACCAGCGATTTTAGCAGGTACAATGTCCATGTACTCAGCAGGAGTTGGAATACGACCAAGTTTAGCACATACAGCAGCAAGCTCAGCACTTCCAAGGTAAACTTGAGTACCTTTACCTAAACGGTTATCAAAGTTACGAGTTGAAGTTGAGAAAACAGTAGAGTCAACACGAGCTGAAGCTTGATTACCCATACATAAAGAACAACCTGGAACCTCAGTATGAGCTTTAATAGCTTCATAAACTTCGTAGTAACCTTCGTTAATTAGTTGTTGCTCATCCATTCTTGTTGGTGGAACAATCCAGAATTTTTCAACAGCCACTTCACTCTCGCCTCTCATAACTTCACCAGCCGCTCTATAGTGACCAATGTTTGTCATACAAGAACCTAAAAACACTTCGTGAAGTTCAGTACCAGCAACCTCAGAAAGAAGTTTTACATTATCTGGGTCATTTGGACAACAAAGAATTGGTTCTGTAATCTCATTAAGATCGATTTCAATTACTTCAGCATACTCTGCATCTGCATCTGGCTTCATTAAAGATGGATTAGCTAACCAATCTTTCATCTTACCAACACGACGCTCTAAAGTACGGCTATCTTCATAACCATCTTTAATCATAGACTCTAAAAGAACCACATTTGATTTTAAGTACTCTTCAATTGGAGCAGTGTTTAAAAGAACTGTACATGCAGCAGCAGAACGCTCAGCAGAAGCATCTGAAAGTTCAAATGCTTGCTCAGCTTTAAGATTAGGAAGACCTTCAATCTCTAAAATACGACCAGCAAATACATTGATTTTACCAGCTTTAGGAACTGTTAAAAGACCTTTTTGAATAGCTACATAAGGAATTGCGTTAACAAGGTCGCGAAGAGTGATACCTGGTTGCATTTCACCTTTAAACCTTACAAGAACAGACTCAGGCATAGTTAAAGGCATAGAACCAGTAACACCAGCAAATGCAACAACACCTGATCCACCAGGAAAACTAATACCAAGTGGGAAACGAGTATGGCTATCTGCACCAGTACCAACAGTATCTGGCAGAACCATTCTGTTTAACCAAGAGTGGATAACTCCATCACCAGGACGAAGAGCAACACCTGAACGATTAGATATAAACTCTGGAAGTTTATGGTGCATGATTACATCAGATGGCTTTGGATATGCCGCTGTATGACAAAAAGACTGCATAACTAAGTCAGCATTGAAACCAAGTGCTGCGAGCTCTTTAATCTCATCTCTTGTCATTGGACCCGTTGTATCTTGCGAACCAACAGTACTCATTTCAGGCTCAACATACATACCAGGACGAACACCCGCAAGACCTGAAGCCTTACCAACCATTTTTTGTGCTAGAGTATAACCTTTCCCTGTGTCTGCAGGTTGTTCTGCTGTTAAAAAAATATCACTAGCATCCATACCTAAACAAGCGCGAGCCTTAGAAGTTAAACCACGACCAATAATTAATGGAATACGACCACCAGCACGAACTTCATCAGTAATAGTGTTAGGGTTTAGTTTAAAAGTAGCGATACACTCACCATCTTTATGAGCCTCACCTTTGTAAGGGTAGATAGTTACAACATCACCAGTTTCCATTTTAGAAACATCAAGTTCTAAAGGAAGTGCACCTGAATCTTCACAAGTTGCAAAGAAAATTGGAGCAATGATTCCACCAAGAACAACACCACCAGTACGTTTATTTGGAACACCAGGAATATCTACACCCATGTGCCATTGAACAGAGTTAACACCAGACTTTCTTGAAGAACCAGTACCAACAACATCACCAACATAAGAGATTGGATGACCTTTTTTCTTTAGTTCTGCAATAGTTTCTAATGGATTTTCCATTTTATTTACAAGAAATGAATTTGCATGTAAAGGAATATCTGAACGGGTGAATGCTTCTGACGCAGGAGATAAATCATCAGTATTTGTCTCACCTGGAACCTTGTAAACAGTTACTGTAATCTCTTGAGCAAGAGCATCTTTACCGGTAAACCACTCTGCATTTGCCCATGAAGTCATTACTTCAGTTGCGGCAGCATTTCCAGCTTTATGAAGTTCTTCAACATCGTTAAATGCATCATAAACAAGTAGAGTTTTCTTTAGTGAAATTACTGCCTCTGCAACTACTGCTGTATTCAAAGATGAAAGTCCATCAATCATTGGCTTAACATTATAACCACCAAGCATCATACCTAGCATAGAAACTGCTTTCTCAGAAGAGATAGCTGCTACAGTTGTATTACCAGCTGCTACATCATTTAAAAAAGCTGCTTTAACATAAGCTGCATCATCAACACCAGGTGGAACTCTATTTTGTAATAAATCTAAAAGTTCATCTGTACAATCTACTTTGATAAGTTCAATAACCTTTGCTGTCTGCTCAGCTGAAAGTGGTAATGGTGGAACGCCAAGTGTTTCACGCTCTGCAATGTGTGCTTTATAATCTTCCATAAATGCCATAGTTATTCCTGTTTATTTAATTTCGTAAGATTATAGCGAAAGATATGTAATGATTTTTATGAGTGTTACTTATGTAAACACGAAGATTACTATTTATATAAAATCTGTAGTAAATTGTAACAGTTAAAGATTTCTTCTTTTTAACTCTTTTTCTATTTTTTCTCTATCGTAGCCACTGTAGTTGGTTTTTAACCAAAGCATATAAGAGTTAGTAAGTTCATTATACTGCATACCTTTATACTGTCCAAAACCTATTCGTGGCTGGCTAACTTTAAGTACTATATTCTCTTCACATCGAACATCCATATTTAACTTTTTCATGAGTAATGTAAACTCATAAAACTCTAGTCGTTTCTGTATTGAAAAGCTATAGCTATTAAAATCAAAAATACCTTTTCTATTAACAACAAACTTTTCTAGCTCTTGAATTTGAGGTACACTTAACTGTTCAAGATTTACAACCTTTACACTATAAGAGTTATAACGCTCGCTAAAGAGTAAATGAGCTTTCATTAGAGGATTACTCTTATTCCCTTGGCATTTGGAGCAGAGAGTACACCCTCTGCTTCAAGTTGCTCTATAACTCTAGCAGAACGGTTATATCCGATTTGAAGTTTTCTTTGAAGGTATGATATAGATGTTTTTTTATCATTTAAGACAACATTTTTTGCCTCTTCAAAGAGAGGGTCTAGTTCCTCATAGGTATCCCTATCCCCTGAGTTAACTGCCTCGTTCTCTTCAACTAAAAAACTTTTATCATAGTTTGGTTCTCTTTGAGACTTGATAAATTCAGCGATATTTTCTATCTCATCTTCTGTAGCCCATGGAGCATGAAGACGAACAAGAGCTGGAGAGCCAGGAGGAGTAAAAAGTAGATCTCCACGGCCCAGAAGTGACTCAGCACCCATTTGGTCTAAAATAATCTTAGAGTCAACTTTCTGCCCTACTCTATACGAAATTCGTGATGGAAGGTTTGCCTTGATAAGACCAGTAACAACGTCAACAGAAGGGCGTTGTGTAGCTACAATAAGGTGTATACCACAAGCTCTAGACTTTTGTGCGAGTCGTGCAATACTTATCTCAACATCTTTGCCACTAGTCATCATTAAATCAGCTAACTCATCTATAATAACAACTATAAAAGGAAAGTGCTCTCCACCCTCTTTTTTCACTTTTTCATTGTAGTTTTCAATATTTTTTGTTCTTGTCTCTGCCATCAGTTCATAACGGCGTTCCATCTCGTTTACCATATTGTTTAGGGCTACAATAGCCTGTTTAGGTTTAGTTATAACAGGAGTTAAAAGATGCGGTATATCATTATAAGTTGAGAACTCCAGCATTTTTGGATCTATCATAAGTAAGCGTAGTTGGTCTGGGGAGTTTTTATACAGAAGTGAGAGTATCATCGCATTTATACCAACACTTTTCCCACTCCCTGTTGTTCCTGCTATAAGAAGATGTGGCAGTTTTTTAAGATCTGTCACAAAAGGTTTTCCTACTATATCTTTTCCAAGAACTATAGTAAGTGGGGAAGAGGCTTCTTTAAAGAGTTTATCATCTAAAAGTTCACGAAGATAAATAGTATCTACACTCTCATTTGGTATCTCTATTCCAACTACATCTTTACCCGGAATAGGTGCTTGAATACGAATGGTTTCAGCACTTAAAGCCATAGCTAAATCGTCTTGAAGATTAAGTATTTTACTCACCTTTACATTGGCAGCTGGTTTAAACTCAAAAGTAGAAACAACAGGACCAGCATAAGTACGAACTACATCACCATCAATTTTAAAATGAGCAAGTTTTTCTATAAGATAGCGAATCTTATCATCAAGTTCACTCTCGTCCATGCCCTTTGAACTAGCTTTTGGTTTTTGCAAAAAATTAACTGAGGGAAGTTTAAAGTTTTTAGGCTTCTCAACTACACCTTTTTCAATAGTTTCTAGTAGTTTTGCATTCTCTTCAAGCTCTTCAACTACTAAAGTAGCCTTCTGCTCTTTTACTTCAGAAGCGATATCTAGTAGATTTTTTGGCTCTTCTACACTCTTTTTAGATTTTTTAACTGTTTTTTTTCTTAAATAAGTAGGTTTATCTATCTCTTCTTCTATTGAATTTTCATCATCAGTAGAAGGTTCTTCCCGGTCTAAAGGAGTCCTCTCTTCAGGTGCTGTTTGAACATTAACAGGAGCTTCATTTTCACTAAAGTTATCATCTTTTTTAAAAAGAGTATCAAGCAGAACAGCTGTTTTTTCTTTTACAGTTTTTAGTATCGCTGAAGTAATCTCTTGTGTACTTTTATCTACTAAAATCACAATAGAGACGAGGGTTATAATAAGCCAAAAAATCCATAAACCAAAAATTCCAATATATGGAGATAAGAAGTCTACAAAATCACTTGCCACCTTACCTCTTAGTTCATTTTCTACAAGCATAGCCTGTGCTAGAAGTGAAGAGAAAAATATTAAAAGAGTAGCAATAGTAACTTCGAGCTTTCTAAAGTTAAACTCTGTATTTTTATAAAATAGATAGAGAGGAATTAGAAGAGCTAAAATATAGACATAAGATATATATCCAAAGTAGTGCTGATTATATGATGCAAAAAGAGAACCATAACTACCCATAAGTTCACTATCACCAAAGATAGTAGATACACCAAAATAAATTAGCATACCAAAAATTATAATAAATAGAGTCTCTTTCAAATTATATTGCCTTTAAATTGTTATAAATATATGATTTTGAAGAAGTATAGCCAAAAATGTTCCATCTATGGAATTTTTTGGCATTATGAAAGATTTTTTATAAATAGTTAACTAAGCTGAGTTTTGAAACCCTGCCAACAGTCGAAAGCATCGCTTCGTAGTTGAGTGTTAACTGTGTTAATTCTAGAGATGCTTCAGCCAAATCAGTATCTATAACCGATGAGCGAAGTGTCATTGTGCTTATCTCTAATAACTCTGTTCTCTCTAGAGATGATGTCAAGGTATTAGAGTTTGCACCTACTACAGAGTGTGAGCGAAATACATGTTCTTGTAAATCATCTATCATCTGTATGGAATTTTGTATACCTATATTTCTTATATCCCCAGAGCTTGAATCTGGATAATCTTTATAATTTTCAACAGCAGTAATCATATCATCGATAGTTTTAAAGAAATCTGTTTTAGCATCACGAACCGTTAGAGAGTTATTTGAATTAAATGATAAAACAGAAAAACTCTGTGCTGGAACAGATGGAGGATTTGTTTCAAACTTACCACTATTACTATCATAAAGGGAGAAACTTGCCTTGGTAGTAGAGGCTCCTATATCTGTAAATTGAATTTTCCCATCTTT
>Ga0256826_1000520_pt1 | contig 23405 bp, 22 predicted proteins | sample CV79metaG_FD_185975 | JGI IMG/M metagenome (GOLD analysis project Ga0256826, IMG submission 185975) | Hydrothermal vent microbial communities from East Pacific Rise, Pacific Ocean - CV79 | ecosystem: Environmental > Aquatic > Marine > Hydrothermal vents | place: Pacific Ocean: East Pacific Rise...
ACCAATACTCAGTTTTCCACTTGATGTTTGAGAGTAAGTACTCAGTTGAGAAACTTCTGAGCCACTTAATCTAATTGTTCCACTATTTGTTAAACTTGCAGTTGGTGCATATATCTTATAGGTATTCATTAAACCTGCATTATCAATATTACCAGTGTAACCTGTATCAAGTGTTTGTATCGCATTTCTTGCATTAATTACACCCCCTGCACTATTTGTAATAGTTCCTGATCCAACACCATTAATTGAAATTGCTTGAGTATCTAGGGCTGTTATTGTCCCTGAATTTGTGATGCTTCCATCCAATTCACTAACTGCAATAGCACAACTCCCTGAATTACCATTATCAACGGTAATTAAACCTGAGTTTGTAATAGTCCCAGACATACTATTTACATCAATTCCTCTATGACTTTGTGATACGTTTATAATCCCTTCATTACTGATTGTACTACCTGAATTCATCGTCACAATAGCAATTGCATCTGCAGCGGATGAGGCTGTTATCACACCGGTTGCACTATTTTGTATATCACCATTTAAAGTATTTACTTTAATTGAATAATGATTTCCAGTTGTTAAAATAGCTCCTGAGTTACTAAGAGTTCCACTTAAAGTATTCATATCAATAGTACCACCATTTATAGTACCTGAATTTATAAAACTTCCTGTAAAATCATGGCGATCATATAATGTATATAATGAAGTATTTATAACACCTGCATTATTTATATTACCTGCAAAATTATTTAAATTTAAAGCAGTATCAGCATTGATTATACCTGTAGCACTATTAGTAATATTTCCACTACTCTGATTACCTGAAATTCGTATTGCATTATTTAAAGCAGTAATAGTACCAGTGTTTATAATATCCCCATTAAGATTTATCAATAAAATACCATCTTTAGATAAAGAATTATGATCTGTCGTAGCGGTTCCTGTTACACTAATCGTACCATTATTAATAATACTTGAACCCATATTTAAGATATCTGCTTTTATTCCATTTGTATATTTTAGTATACTAATATGAGATGCACTTATTGTGCCATTATTTACAATAGAACCATTTACACTACCTTTTAAAAGTATTGCACTATTATTAGGATTTAAGGCATTATTATTATTAATACTTGAAATAGAACCATTGTTTGTAATTAAAAAAACTCCTGCATCTGAGTTTACTGTCACTGCTTCACTACTAGAAGTAGTTGATATACTACCAGTATTCGTAATTGTTAAATTTTTGTCAGTAGAATTAACAGTCACGCTACTCCCTTGTGAGCTGTTAATAATTTGACCATAACTACTTGTAGCTAAAACTGTTGCTGTTGCACAACTTATGAGTATCTTTTTAGTAAGTTTCATGTTGTTAACCTCCAACTAATATACCATATTGTAATATATATTATATAAATAATTTATAAAGTGATAAAAGATGAAAGAGACTAAAAATAAAATCCATTTTATATATGAGAATATAAATCAAGAGCTACAACAACTCATTTTTAATTTCTGGGTTAAAAATGATGCAGTAGCTAGTGTAGATATTGCACTAAAAAGGTTGCCAGAAGTTTTTGCAATTTTAGTAAATGAAAATAGTGAACTTATTGGAGAAGCTAGTACATATCTTGATAAAATAGAAGATGAAACTTACTGTTTTTTAAGAATCTATATAGAACAAAAACATCTTGGAAATTTTTTACCCATGCAAGAGTTAACAAGAAGTGCTTTTAAAAACTTAAAAAAATTTCATACTAAGGCTAAAGGTATAGCAATTGTTTTAGAAAATGAAAAATTAGCCAAACTTGGGAAAGATACCAACTACTTCAAACAAGGTGGATATACTTACTATGGAGAAAATAGTGAGGGAAAGCAGATTTGGTTTGTAGATTTTAATAATCCTCAAGGGATCTATAAAAACTTGTAACTTAAACTTTTGCCTCAATAGCATTAATTACATTTTGTATAATCCAATCAGGAGTTGATGCTCCAGCTGAAAGTCCACAAAAAGATTTCCCTTTAAACCACGAAAAGTCTATATCATTTTCATCTTCTATATGATAAGAATCATTACAATTTTCATGAGCAATATTAAAAAGTTGTTTTGTATTTGATGAATTTTTTCCACCAATGATTATCATTACATCTGCTACTTTAGATATTTTTCTTACCGCTTCTTGATTCTCAAAGGTTGCATTACATATAGTATTAAACACTCTTACTTCTTTGTGCCTAGGAATTAGATACGAAGCTATCTCCATATAATCTTCAACCTTTCTTGTAGTTTGAGCTATAAGAGCGATATGTTCATGAAGTTTTAGGTTTTCTAGGTCAGCAGTACATGTTACAACTACTGCACCATGTGTTGCATAAGATTTTACACCTTTGATTTCAGGATGAGCTTCATCACCAAATATTAAAACATCATACCCAGCTTCACTCATCTCTTGTGCAATTTCTTGAGGTTTTGTAACAAAAGGACATGTAGCATCAACAACATCGATCCCAGATTTATGAAGAGCTGCTAACTCATCCTTAACAATACCATGTGTTCTAACTATTGCTTTTTCACCAGGATTAAAATCTTTAAAGTCTTCAACCAATCCAACTTTAAAATCCTTATCTAGTCTAGCAATCTCTTTTGAATTGTGAATAAGTGGTCCATAAGTAGCTGCGTTTTGATTCTCTTCTGCAATTTTAATCGCACGTTTAACACCAAAACAGAAGCCATAATTTTCAGCAAGTTGTATTTTCATTATGAGAGTTCTACTTTTGTAATTTTTTGTAAAAGTTCAAAGAAATTAGGAAAAGATGTATTAATACACTCTAAATCAGTAACTTCCATTCCACATTTAAGCCCTGCAATGATAAAACTCATTGCAATTCTGTGATCACCATCACTATCTACTTTTGCACTATGTAGTTTTCCACCAGTTATTTTATAACCATCTTTATACTCATCAACTTCTATGCCACAAGATTTAAGTCCTTCAACTACAGTTGAAATTCGATCTGACTCTTTTACACGCAGTTCTTCTGCATTTTTAACAAAAGAATCTCCCTCTGCACAGGCCATTGCGATAGAAAGAGCAGGAAGTTCATCTATAAGCCATGAGATATTATCTTCAACAGTTATGGCTTTTAGTGGAGAATACTTTACATGAATATCTCCAATAGGCTCATACTTATCATCTTTTAGTTCATATCTTATATCTGCACCCATTCTCTTCAAGGCTTTAAATGCTTCTATACGTGTTGGATTGAGAGTAACACCTTCAAGTATTATGTCTGAGCCCTCTGTAATAGCAGCCCCAACAGCAAAGAAAAACGCAGATGATGGATCAGCAGGAACACGAATACTTAAAGGAGAGAGTAAATCTGTCATAGGAGTAATAGTAGTTTTAAGATCTTCTACCTGAATATTTGCACCCATTCCCTTTAACATTCTTTCTGTATGATCACGGGAGAGTTCAGGTTCTGTGTATGTACAAACTCCATCAGCTCTTAAGGCAGCAAGAATCATACAAGACTTTACTTGAGCTGATGCAATTTTACTATCATAATCAAAAGATTTTAAAGATGCTCCACGGATACTAAGAGGAGCTAAGTCACCATCAGATCTACCATCTAAATCTGCACCAATACTTAAAAGTGGAGCGGTTACCCTTTTCATAGGACGTGAACGAAGGTACTTATCTCCAGTAAGAATAAAATGACCATTTGCTGAACTTAAAAGTCCACAAAAAAGTCTCATACCCGTTCCAGAGTTTCCACAGTCAAGAACTTCAAAACTCTCTTTTATTCCATCTGAAGATATTTTAATAATTTTACCATCATCTTCAATCTTTGCACCAAGGTTTTTCACAATTTCTAAAGAGTTCATTGTATCTTCTGCTCTTAAAAAATTCTCAATTACACTAGTCCCATTTGCAAGCATTGCAAACATGACACTTCTATGTGATATAGATTTATCTGGTGCTATTTGAGAAATTTTTAGAGAAAATTTCTCTGCAGGAGTTACAACTACTTTACTCATCGAAGTCCAATTCCTAGTTCACTACTTAAAGCTGATAAAATTGTATCCATTGATGATGTAATATCTTCTTCTTCAAGTGTTTTTTCAGATGATTGAAGTACAAAACGCAGACTTAAACTCATATTTTCACCTAGGTTTTCATCACTATACTTATCAACAGGGTAGAAACGAATTAGCTCTTTTGTTGCATGTGTTTGTATAACATTTTTAACTTTTTCATAACTCATATCTAGAGGCATAATAATACTTAAATCTCTAAAAGATGCTTGGTACTTTGATGTTTTTTGAGCTATTTTCAATCCATGTGGAATTTTAGAAAAATCAATTTCACACATAAAAGTAACATCTAAATCATAATCTTTCTCAACATTTGGATGAACACGAAATAGCTCACCAATCACACTACCATCTACAACAACTGATGCTGATTGATATGTATGAGAAAGTGTATGTGAAGTCTCTTTCTCACGTAATTCAAGATCACCGATAACATCAGAAATCTTCTGTACAAAGTATGCAAAATCAATCTTAGAAGGCTTTCCACCATTTGAAAGATTTTCATTCTCTTTCTCACCACTAAAAATCATCGCCATCTTTAAAGACTCATCTCTACTTGGAGTAAAAACTGAACCAATTTCAAAAAGTCTTACTGAAGAGTAACCATTTTTTACATTTGATGATGCTGCTTTGAGTAGACCTGTTAAGAGTGTTGGTCTTAAAGTATCAAGTGTTTGTACAATTGGGTTGAGTAGCTCTAACTCCGGCTTAGTTGTAGCAAAACCGTATGAATTAAGAACTTTTTTCTCATCAAAAACAAAATGAACAGATTCAAAAAAACCTGTTCCAGCTGCACGATGTCTAAAAAAAGTACGTTTTTTATACTCAAAATAGTTATCTTCAAGTCTATTGTCTTCAGTTAAGATAAATGGTTTTGAAGGAATATTATCAATTCCAACCATTCTTACTATCTCTTCTATTATATCTTGTTTATTTACAATATCGTGACGAAATTGAGGAACAGAAATAGCTAATTTTTCTGGTGAAGATTTAGATGTATCTAAACCTAAATTTTTAAGAATTTTTGTAATTACTAATCTATCTATTTTTGCACCAATAATATCATCTACTTCTTGCTTTGTGACAACTACTGTTTTATCTTTATGAGAGTTTGAAAGCTCTATAGTTCCACTAAATGTAGAAGATTCAGAATACTTCTCTATAAAGTCAACACAGTATGAAAGTCCACCTTCTAATGCTGGTTCACTTCCTCTTGAAGTTTTATAAAACATTGGACCTGATTCTACTTTTGATTCAGCCATTTTCTTAGAGATGATATCGGGTGGAATATAACTAGCTTCTACAATAATTAAACCTTCATCACCTACAACTTTAGATTCATTATTTTGTATAATTCCAACTGTTGAAGCTACATCTTTTGACTTTATAACGGCATAACCATTCTCATCTTCACATAGAGTTATCTTAGCCATTTTATCATCATTAGCAAAAAAGCTATGATTATAAGCTCTAAGAATCACACCTGTACTTTGAGTTATATATAGCATCATTGCTTCAACACAAGTATCTCTTGTATCTTCTATCTGTGCAAGTCTCAATCTTACAGTTAAAGGTGGAACTAAATCTTTTAAATTAATAGCCTTATATCTAAGGTTTACATCAAGATTTTTTTCATAAGAGAGAGAAAGTATTCTTCCTACCCCTCGTTTATCATCATTATCAGTAACAACATAATCTTTAATTGGTCTATCAAAGGCAGCACTTAAATCTCTAGCAACACCTCGTACACTTAAACAATCACCTCGATTAGCAGTAAGTTCAATCTCAATCAAATCATCATTTAAAACACTATTTTCACTAACTTCTTGTCCTATTTTGTATGCACCAATACTATCATCAAGTTCTAAGATTCCAGCACCTAAATCAGGTAGCCCAATTTCACTTGCAGAACAGATCATACCTTCAGATTCAATGCCACGAAGTTTTACTGGTTTTATAACAAGTCCAGCAGGCATCTTTGCACCAATAGTTGCAACCACAACATTAAGTCCAGCTCTTACATTAGCAGCTCCACACACAATCTGTCTAGTACTTGTACCAATATCTACCTGACAAACATTTAATTTATCTGCATTAGGATGTTTCTCACACTCCAAAACCTTACCAAAAACAATTTTTGTAGGAACTCTATATTTATGTACTCTATCAACTTCTAAACCAATAGAATTAAAAGTTTTTGCTATTTCATCTGTTGATATGCCGTTAAGATTAATCCACTCATTTAACCAAGATTTTGTTACTATCACTGAAACTGCTCCAATAATTTAATATCTCCTTCAAAAAGTGAACGAAGATCTCCAATTTGATGAATAAGCATTGCAAAACGCTCTACTCCTAATCCAAAAGCATAACCACTTACATTTTTGTACTTCACAGCTTCAAAAACATTTTGGTCTACTATTCCACAACCAAGAACTTCTAGCCATCCAGTATGTGAACATACACGGCATCCTTTTCCTTTACAAAAAACACAAGAGATATCTACTTCTGCTGAAGGCTCAGTAAAAGGGAAGAATGATGGACGAAAACGAACTTCAACATCTCCAAACATATACTTTAAAAAGTCTTCTAAAATAAATTTTAAATTTGCAAAAGAGACCTCTCCTTCTTTATCTACAAGAAGTCCTTCAACTTGATGAAACATAGGAGTATGAGTTAGGTCATAATCTCTACGAAACACAGCACCAGGAGCAATCATACGTATAGGTGGTTTAGTATTCATCATTGTTCTAATCTGAACTGGTGAAGTGTGAGTTCTTAAAAGCATCTCATCTTTAAAATAAAATGTATCTTGCATATCTCTTGCAGGATGATATTTTGGAAGATTTAAAGCCTCAAAATTATTAAAATCATCTTCAACTATTTGACCTGTTTTAACAGAAAAGTTCATTGATGAAAAATACTCAACAATTCTATCCATTGTTTCCATAACAGGGTGAAGTGCTCCAGCTTGGCTTGATGTAGAGAACATCGAAACATCAATTGCTTCTGCCTGCATAGCTTGTTTTAGTTCTTCTGTTTGAAGTGCTATTTTTTTTGCTGTAAACTCATTCATCAGAGCTGATTTATGAGTATTTAAGTCTTTAGCTATTTGTGCTTTTTCTTCATTAGGTGCACTTTTCATTTTAGCGAATTGTGCTGCTAAAATACCTTTTTTCCCAAACACAGAGATGCGAATCTCTTCTAAAGTTTCAACACTCTTTGCTTCTTTTATTTTATCGTACCACTCTTTCAAATCAGAGTCTCCATAATTGTAAAATTTAAAATAGATTATAGTCAACTATTGCTAATAATTAGCTTCATTTACTAAACTATATGATACAATTATCTAAAATAGAAAAAGTATATAAACAAAACTAAGGAGTAAACATATGTGTTTATTTTGTAAAATTACAGCTAAAGAGATCCCAGCAAATATTATTCTTGAAAATGAGGATTTCCTTGCTTTTCATGATATTAATCCTAAAGCACCGATTCATATTTTAGCAATACCAAAAATACATGTTGATAGTTTTAATGATGTAAGTCCTGAGATTATGGCAGGAATGACAAGTTTTATTAAAGAGATTGTTCAAAAAGTTAAAATTGATCAAAATGGATATAGAGTTATAACAAATATCGGTGAAGATGGAGGACAAGAAGTAAAACATCTTCATTTTCATATTTTAGGTGGAACAAAACTAGCATGGGGACATTTTAGTGATTCTGATACAAAAAATAACTTCTAAATAAATGTTAAAAAAAATCCTACTAATAAGCACACTTAGTTGTGCTTTATTAGCCTTAACTCAAGCACAATACAAAAGAAATAAAAATCAAGCATTTCAGCAACATAAAAATAATTTTAAAATATATAAAGCTTCACAAGATGAAGAGTTTAATTCTTATATTAAATCACAAAATAAGATTTATAATAACTATAAAAAAAGTCTTTTTGCATTTTGGAAACAGGCAAAACTATCAACTAAAGAGACTCTTGTCACATACTCAAAAGATAAAAAAACAAGAACTATAATTGATTTTAAAAATAATAAACTTACAATACAGACTATATCAGATTCCAAAATCAAGGCAAAACAAAAGTTAAAAGTTGAACTAGCAAAAGCTGTATTAATTGATACAAAAACACTACAAACTATAGATCCATTAGCCCAAAAACTTGATGCAACTAAAAAACCTATTGGATTAATTACAGCACAACCTAAATCAGAACCTATTCTTTCAACTGTAATATTTAACTCAAAACCAACAAAAAAAAGTCTCTACAACTATGTTAATAATAGAGTAAATAAAAAAAATATAACAGTTAAAAAATCTTCTAAATTAAGTTTTAAAAATGTATATACACTTAATGTTACTCTACCTAAAGATACTATGTTAAAAAGATCAAAAATTTATTATAAGGATGTTAAAAGAGAGTCTCTAAAACATAACATACCTATCTCATTGATTTTTGCCATTATACACTCAGAAAGTAGCTTCAATCCAAGAGCAAGATCTTATGTTCCAGCTTTTGGACTAATGCAAATTGTTCCTAAAACTGCTGGAATTGATGCTTACTTTCACTTATATCATCAAAAAAAACTAGTTACAGGAAGTTATCTTTATAACTCAACAAATAATATAAGAATGGGAACTGCTTATCTACACATACTCTACTATAAATATTTAAAATATATAGAGAATCCAAAAAGCAGACTCTATTGCACTATAGCAGCATATAATACTGGTGCTGGTAATGTTGCTTGGGCATTTGTAAAATCTCACAATTTAAAAAACGCAGCTAAAAAAATAAATAAACTTTCATCTTCTGAAGTTTATAGAAAGCTTCTTAAAGATCTAAAGTATGAAGAACCAAAACATTATCTACAAAAAGTATCTAAGCGAATGGATTCTTATCAAAAAGTATATGGGATTTAGAAAAAGCTACTAGCATTTTCTCCCCACTCACGACCTCTTAACATCATTGTAAACTCAAAAGCGATACTCATTAATACGATACTTGCCATTAATACTATTGTCATTTCAAACATAATCTAATCCTTTAATACTCTGTTTCTGTATTGATATTTTAGATGATATTTAAAAAAAGTGTGGAAAATATGGCAAATTGCCATATTATTGAAGAAATTTCGTAGAGTTAAGCAGGACAACCTTGTATATCACCCATATCAATTGAAGAACCGCCACCGGAAATCATCTCTTGATTCTCTTTTATGAGTTTTCCATTATGTGTAATAGAGTATGTTATTTTAGTTGTATCTCGAATGGTATTTATAGTTGAACAGTATGTTTCAAGTGAAGCCATTACCCAGCGTCCAGCAGTTATATCATCACCATCAGAGTTAAAACTATATGTTAAATGAAGTGTATCAAATTTACAAGGATGTGACTCAGCACGAAGTACTTCTCCTTCAACTACTAAATCTGTTACACTTTTTCCTTGATTTTTTGGTATTAAAATAATATCTGTAGCACTACAAGTAATTATTCCAGATAAAAAGTACTCAATAGGTGAAATTGTTGGACAATCAATAATAAAACTACTTTTAGCAGTCTTTGCCTCAAATTTCATCTCATCTTGATGTGTAATAGTTACTTTCATAATTTATACCCCTAAATAGTTTTTGAAATAGTTTAACTGTTCCGTCGTTCTCGTAGTTGCTGTTCCACCTTCTGATGTTCTAGCATTCATTGAGTGACGAAGACCTAAGTATTCCATTACATCTTCATTTATACGACTATCGATCTCTTTTAAATATTTGAAATCCATTGTTGATAAATCAATATTTAACTCTTCACCTTTAGCAACTGCACGCCCTGTTATAAAGTGAGCTTCACGAAAAGGTATATCACATTTTTCAACTAAATAATCAGCTAAATCAGTTGCACTTAGGTGCCCTATAGCACAAGCTGATTCCATATTATGTGCTTTAACTTCCATAGTTTTAATAGCTTCTTTGAGTATTTCTAAAGAAATTTCAGCAGTTTCAACAGCATCAAAAACACCCTCTTTATCTTCTTGAGTATCTTTGTTATAAGCTAGAGGAAGACCTTTCATAACAGTTAAGAGTCCCATAAGTGAACCATAAACACGACCCGTTTTTCCACGAAGTAGTTCTGGAACATCAGGGTTTTTCTTTTGTGGCATAATTGAGCTACCTGTAGAGTACTCATCACTAAGTTCCACAAAACCAAACTCATATGATGACCACATAACTATCTCTTCAGACAGACGAGAGATATGCATCATCATTGTTGAGATATTAAACAAAATTTCTAAAGCAAAATCTCTATCACTTACGGTATCGAGACAGTTAACACTTACACTATCAAAACCAAGAATCTCAGCAGTCATACCACGATCTACATCATGAGGAGTTCCAGCAAGAGCTGCACATCCCAGAGGAGATACATTATTACGTTTAGCAGAAGATTCAAATCTTTCAATATCACGCTTAAACATTGAGAGGTAGGCTCCTAAATGAAAGCCAAAGTTGATTGGTTGTGCATGCTGAAGATGTGTCATACCAGGAATAAGAGTCTCTGTGTGCTTATCTGCAACAACAATAACTTCTTTCATAAGAAGCTTTAATGCCTCTACAATTTCACTATTTTTTCGAATAACATAACGACGAAAATCAACAGCAACTTGATCATTTCTACTTCTTGCAGTGTGAAGTTTTTTTCCAGCATCACCAATAATAGCAGTTAAGCGTTTCTCAATGCCCATATGTAAATCTTCATCAGAAATTTTCCATTCGAAATCTCCAGCCTCAATCTCCTGCATAACCTGATTAAGTCCATCTACAATCTGACGAAGCTCTTCTGTATTTAAAATACCTTGTTTTGCAAGCATTGCAGCATGAGCAAGAGAGCCTTCTATATCTTCACGATAGAGTTTTCTATCGTACATGATTGAAGCATTAAATTGATCTAAAAGAGTTGAAGCACTCGCTGAAAAGCGACCTGACCACATTTTATCCATAAGGTATATCTCCGATTTTAAAAAGTTTTGTATTTTAGCGAAATAAGATGGTTTTACAAAGGAAAGTGGTGAGATAAGTTAGTTACAAGCAGGTACATTTCCACTATCTTTCGCATATTCAACAAGAAACTGCTTCAAGTGTTTTGATTTTTTTGTAAATTTTTTACTTTTAAAGTATTTCCAAGATTTTTTAGCTTTTTCACTTTCAAGATGAAGTTTAACAAGTTTTTTACCTTTTTTCTTCATCCACTTCTTCCAGTGTTTCATCTTGTATTTTGCAACAAAAGATTGTCCACCATCATGACATTTTAGACATTTTTTTACAAAAACTCTCTGTCCTTTGTAAATTGCTGCATTAGATACTGAAAGAGAAAAAATAGTTAGTGATAAAAAAATAAATAAAAATTTTGTCATATATAACCCTAAATAGAAATAATAATTCTCTATATTACATTAGAAATTATTATATACTCCTTATATCACTGAAATATAATATTTTAAACTATAAATTTACTATAATTGAAACTTATTATACAAGTTATCATCTAAATCCCATAAAGACTTCTCTTTTAAAGAAGCTACTACACTTGCTGTACAATCTACATCATCCGGCCATTCACGAGTGAAACCATCTACTTTAGTTTTAATTGTACCATCAACACCAACCATAAGGCCAGAGATAAAAACATCTCTTTGAGCATCCATATTATTAGTAACTCTCCATACTAACATGTATGGATTTAAAACATCATTTGCTTTTTCATCAACAAAAACTACAATTCTAATGTTTGTACTTAATGAGACTAATGCATCAAAATACTCTCTTAGTGTTTTTGTTTTCTTAAGAGTTATTACGGTTACAGGATTACTTGTTCTTCTCATGTACTGATGAAGAGCTACAGCTTCTGGAACTAACTCTTGTACTTTAGTAAGTAACTCTGCATCTGCTAAAAGTTGAGGAGCTTCTACTTTAGTTGCAGCAGTTGCATCAATTCCAAGTTTACCACCAACTAAAGTCTCTGGTGATGAGTGATCTAATGCATCTAAGATACCTTCTGTGATAAACATTGACTTTGGAGTGAATCTATCTAACACATAAGCAGCAAATGCTTGATAATTTTCTAATTTTGGAGCTTTTTCATCTACAAAAATTGCATGTTTAACAAAACTCATTTGCCCAGCACCCCAAAAAGCATGCATAAACTGTTTTGCATGTCCCTTATAAAGAGGTTGCATTTTTGCAAGAATCAGATTATGAAAGCCTGCGTTCTCAGGCATATGATAATCAAGTAAATCAGGAACAGTAGTCTTTAAAAGTGGGAAAAATATCTTCCCTGTTGCCCAACCCATATACTTATCTTCTAATGGTGGCTTACCAACAACTGTAGCCAAGAATGTTCTACTCTTTTTCATACTTATTGCAGAAACTTCCATAACAGGATACTGCTCTTTTAAAGTATAGTATCCCGTGTGATCTCCAAATGGACCTTCTATTTTCATCTCATTAGTATCAACCCACCCCTCAATAACATAATCAACATCCTTAGGTATATAAAGAGGTGTTGTCAAAGATTTTACTAGTTGTGCAGGCTTTTTGGTAATAAGACCATACATTAGTAATTCATTTACTCCATAAGGAAGTGGTGCAGTTGCACACCAAGTATAAAGTGGGTCCCCGCCAATAGCAATACTAACAGGCATTTTTTTACCAGCTTTTTGGTACTGATCGAAGAAATGAGAACTATCTTTATGAATCTGCCAGTGCATACCTAAATGATTTTTATCATAAACTTGAAGTCTATACATTCCAAGGTTAACCATCTCTCCATCTAGAGACTGCGTGTAAACCTGTCCCATTGTTATAAATGGACCACCATCTTGTTCCCATGTAGTAAGAACTGGCAGTTTATGTAAATCAATATCAGTATCAAAATATTTAATTTCCTGACATGCACCCTCACCTTTTAGACGTTTAGGAAAGATGTTTTTAAGAGCAAAAAGATCTTTTGCCATACTAATTTTACCCATAAAATTTGCAGGTGGCTTCATATGCAGAAGATTTGTAATTTCATCAGCTACAGACTCAATTGTACGACCAAAAAGAAGCTCACAACGTTTATATGAACCAAAAAGATTCATACATACTGGCTCTTCAAATTTCATACCACTTTTTTTATCTACTACATTTGTAAAAAGAAGTGCTTTACCACCATCTTTCTTTTTCACTTCTGCATATGCTAGATGCGGAATCTCTAAGTAAATATCTAACTCTTCATCTATTACTGTTAATTCACTATTTTTTCTTAAAAGGTCTAAAGTTTTTTTCATAATTAATTCTTCTTTTTATAATCTTTGTGGCATTTCATCTTTAAAGGCTATTTTCTCTGCATTTTTTAAAAGTTCAAGAGCCCCATTATCTATCATGTTTTGTGCTATTTTTGAACCTAAATCTTTAGACTCACTTACATCTACAATGACTTTTTCATTCATAATGTTTGTTCCATCAGGAAAACCAAGCATAACTCTAAATGTAATTTCATTTGCATTTTTAACTGCATTACAAGCGACTGGAGCGGAGCACCCTGCTCCTATTTTTGATATAAAATCACGCTCAATTTGTGTACAGATATATGTATCTTCATCATTTAAAAATTTTGCAATCTCTTTTATTTTATCATTTCCACTTACTATCTCAATTGCAAGGGCAGCTTGCCCCATTGGAGGTATCATCATATCTAAAGAGAGTTTTTCAGTAAAAGGAATATCTTTAAGTAAATCAAGTCTATCAAGCCCTATCCAAGCTAAAATAATAGCATCATACTGACCCTCTTCTAATTTTCTTAGCCTTGTATTTACGTTTCCTCTTAAATCTTTTACTTTTAGATCTGGTCTCCTCTGAAGAAGTTGCATACGACGTCTTAAAGAGGTAGTCCCAACAACAGCACCTTGTGGTAAATCATCAACACTTGCATAAGTGTGTGATAGAAAAACATCACTTTGATCTTGACGCGTTGTAACAGAAACAAGCTCTAGACCCTCTGGAATATATGTAGGAACATCTTTTAAAGAGTGTACTGCAATATCTGCATTTCCAGCTAACATTTCATCTTCAAGCTCTTTTGTGAAATGTCCTTTACCACCTATCAAAGCTAAGGGTTTATCCAAAATTTTATCACCATTACTTACTATCTTATTTAAAACTACTTTTACTTCAGGGTAAGCAGCTTCAATTCTATCTTGAACATGATATGCTTGCCACAATGCCAAATCTGATACTCTTGTTGCAATCGTTAGTGTAGTCATTTTATTTTACCTTTGTGTATTTTTTCTTTGTTGGATCAACTTTATTATCAAAATAAAGAGTAGGAGTACCTGCAACCATTAAATTATTTGCTACTTCTTTATCAAAGTTTACCTGTTTTATAACTGCTGGATCTTGTAAATCTTGCACTGTTATATTTGTTCCTACTGCTTTATTAAATGCAGCTAATATAATTTTAATATTTTTCTCTCTTGAATTAACTTTAACATTATAAATTTTCAAAATAACATCTTTAACACCTTTATGTTCTGCTGCTACCGCTGCTTTAACTAAAACAACTGCTGCTGGATGAAGACGAGGAAGAGGAAAATGATAATAATAAATAGCAAATTTTTCAGGACTTTTTTTCATATCTTCTATAGCTTTAGGCACAAATCCTCTACAAAAAGGGCATAATGGATCCGAAAAGATTGCCACCTTATGCTTTGCATTTTCATTTCCGTAAATCAAATTTGCTTTAGAGTAGTACTCTGGCTTAAAATCAGGTTTAACACTCTCTACCAGACTTGCACCTGAGTCCATATTTGTCAACTCTTTTGTAATAATTTGACCATTTGAGAACCAAACCATTTTCTGTTTAATAGTCTCACTTGGTTTATTTTTTAAAACAGCTTGAACTTTAACAATATATGCATTCCACCCTTTTAACTCTTTTAAAGGAATTATATCTGAGACAGCAACATCTACTGATTTTATTCTTGAGTTATCTGAAAACTCTTCATCTAAAAACTCTTCTATTTTTTCACTAGTACTCTGTGCATATGCAAAACTACTTAATAGTAGTGTTGCTGCTAATAATTTCAACATCAATGACATCTGAATCCTTTTTTAAATTAGTTGTTTGTGTAAACTCAGGCTTACAATGCCCTGATTTTACATTATAACGGTTAACCAACATACTCGTAAAAACACTAAACTGCATTAATATACCAATAATATCTGTTAAAAAACCTGGAATTATAAGCAGAATTGCTCCAAAAAGAGTAAAAAGGTTGAGTCTTTGAAACTGCTCTAAATCAATACAGTTATAAGATACCGCTGTCATATTTTCAACAAGTGTTTTTCTAAAATTTATAAGTATTGATATACCTACAAGAGCAGAGAGCATTATCTCTAAAAATGTTACAAATCCACCAATAGCTGAAGCAATATTAACAGATATAATAACTTCTAAAAAAAGATATGCTATAAAATATAACATCTATATAAGTTCCATCACTTTACTAAAAACTTCACCCATACTCACGACAGTTTTCTCTGTCGTTTTTCTATCAAAAATCTGAACATTACCATTGACAAGCTCTTTACCAACGATAACAGTGTATGGGAAGCCTATAAGTTCAGCATCTTTCATCTTGAAACCAAATCTCTCTTTTCTATCATCGAGCATCACTTCTATACCAGCATTTTGAAGTTTTTCATAAAGTTCTTCACCTGCTGCCATTTGTGCTTCATCTTTGATGTTACTTACCATTACATTAACCATATATGGTGCTGTTGCTTTTGTCCATATACAACCATTTTCATCATGGTGTTGCTCTATTACAGAAGCAACTAAACGAGAAACACCCATACCGTATGTTCCCATTATAAAGGGTTGTGCTTTTCCATTTTCATCAAGATACTCAGCTTTTAAAGCCTCAGAGTAAGTTGTTCCTAGTTTAAAGATATGTCCTACTTCAATTCCCTTAGTAAAAGAGAGTGTACCATCACAGTTAGGACAACAATCACCTTCATTTACTTCAGATATATCTGCAAAGTAAGCGACTTCACTTATAATACTTAAATCAACACCAACATAGTGATAATCAAGCTCATTTGCTCCACAAATCATATTTTGTGCATTTAGCAAGTCGGAATCGATTACATGCTTTGCTTTATCTTGATCAAGAGGTCCTATAAAGCCTGGAACAATTCCAATCTCTTTTAATTCCTCTTCACTTACATCTACAATATCTAAGGCTTCTGTTGCATTTATAGCTTTTACTTCTTGAAGTGTGTCAGAACCTCTTAGAAAGAAAAGAACTATCTCACTACCTTCATCATAAACAACTTTTTTTGCAACACATTTTATAGTGTAGTAAGCATCTACTTTAAAATAAGTAGCTAAATCTTCAATACTTTTTACATCAACTGTTTGAAATTTATTAAATTCAGCTTCTGGTGCTTCTGGTACTTTAACTCTTTTGCCTCGAGTAGCTGCTTCTATATTTGCACCATATTCACATTTTGAACAGACTGCAATTGTATCTTCACCACTCTGTGCAATTACCATTATTTCCTTACTTCCACTTCCACCTATAGCTCCACTGTCGGCTTCAACAACTCTATAGTCAAGCCCTAAACGAGTAAGTATCTTTTTATATGCAACTTCCATTACATCAAATTCTCTATCTAAATCTTCAACAGAAGCATGAAACGAGTAGCCATCTTTCATGATAAACTCACGTCCACGCATTAGTCCAAAACGAGGTCTTGCTTCATCACGAAATTTAGTTTTAATTTGGTAAAGATTAAGAGGAAGTTGTTTGTATGAAGTAATACGATTACGAACTAAATCAACCATCATCTCTTCATGAGTTGGACCAAGCACAAAAAGGTTATCTTTTCTATCATGAAAACGCAGTAGTTCTTTACCAAACTTCTCAATTCTACCTGACTCTTTCCATAGTGCTGCTGGAGTTACAAAACTTAGTTCTGTCTCTTGTGCTCCTACTTTAGTCATCTCTTCATTTATAATATTTTCTATTTTTTTGATAACACGTTTTGCTAAAGGCATATAATTGTAGAGTCCTGCCGCAGTTTGAGAAACAAATCCAGCACGAGATAAAAAAATATGACTCGCTAAAACTGCATCTGATGGTGCTTCTTTACTTGTTGGTATAAATGCTCTACTTCTTCTCATGTTTTTCCTTCTTATCTTTGAGTATTGATGTCATGGCTCCACTTAAAAGCTCTGAGTGTATGTTGTCATCTGAACCACTTCTCATCTTTTTCGTCATATCATGTAAAAATCTTTTTAATGCTTGCTCGCACATTTTTTCTGCTTGAGCTTCAAACTCTTTTGGTATGTAGCCTGCATTTATTGCTCTTTGAGATTCATCTTTAGCTGCGTTTTGAGCTTTTTTATATATCTCTTTAATTATCGGTTCTATATCTTGAGTACTTAGCCATTCAAAAAACTCAACTATTCCACGACCTATAATTCTGTGAGCATCACGAGCAGCTTCTTCACGAAAATTTAGATTTTCATCTACTATTATTTTTAAATCATCTATCACATAGAGATGGATTTTTTCACCCTTGTTGTAGTTAATATCGCGAGGAAGAGCTAAATCAAACCAGTATCTATCAAACTCTCTTGGTTCAATAATATCATCAGTGATAATAGGCTCATAAGAAGAGGTAGCAGTATAAAGAATCTCAAACTCATTTATAGCACTATCTAACTTATCAAAAGCAAGTGTTTTAGCCGAGCACTCTTTTGCAAGGGCTTCTGCCTTATGCTGAGTTCTATTCATTATATAAACATCAGCACCTGCTGTCACAAGGTGTTTTGCAGTAATTTCACTCATCTCACCAACACCTATTACAAGTGCTTTTTTACCTTCTATATTATCAACTAATGATTTTAACTTACTTACAGCAACACTTGCCATTGAAACAGGTTTTGAAGAGATATTTGTAGAGTTTCTAACAGTTGCAGCACACTTAAACGCAGACTTCATTGCTCTTGCAAGTTTTTTTGAGCAAAACTGATTATCATAAGCAAATCTAAAAGCATCTTTTAACTGCCCCACTATCTGGGTTTCACCTAAGACCATTGAGTCTAATGATGCTGCAACACTAAAAAGATGATGAATAGCAGAACTATCATCAAAAATATCAGCACGACCTTCTAGCTCTTCAATACTAACACCTGAGCGTTTACTTAACATAGTAAAAATATGGTTAGTTGCCGCTGGAATATCATTACAGTTACAAAGGACTTCCATTCTATTACACGTTGAAATAAGTATTACTTCTAAAATTGAATCTGTCTGAGTAAGTTTTATTAAACAAGCACGTTTACTTTCGTCATCTGGATAAGAGAGTTTTTCTCTTATTTCCATTGTTGAGTTTTTATGTGAAAAGCTTATGTTTAAGTAATGCATTAAAAACTTCTCTTAATCATAGTTTCTAAAATATTTACCAAATCAGCATCATCACTCATAGCAGTTTGAGCCTCTTTTGATAATTTTGTAGCTAGAAGAAAAGATTTTTCTACTGTTTTATGTTGTGCCATTTTTTCTTTTATCCAAGATGATTCTTCTTTATTTAGTGTTTTTGTATGGTATGAAACTAATTTTTCTCTATCCTCTTCATTTAGTTCTTCATATAAATAGATATAAGGAAGAGTACACTTACCTTCTACAAAGTCATTCATTGCAGGTTTCCCAAGTGCTTCTTGTGTTGATGTAATATCTAGTATATCATCAATAATTTGAAATGATAAGCCTAGGTTTCTTCCATAAAGAGCATGTTTTTGTGTATCTTTTCCAGCAAGCAGAGCACTTGCTTTTGCAGCTGACTCTATAAGTGTTGCAGTTTTAAGATAGAGCATTTTTAAATAAACTTCTTCATCAGAGTTAAACTTTGTAGCCATCTCAACATCCATCATCTCACCTTTAGAAAGTGATGTAACAGAAGAGGCAATTTCACGTGCTACATCTTTATCAAAAGAGACTAACTCTGTAAATGCTTTAGAGTAGAGAATATCACCAAGCATAACAGCAGTTTTACTATCTTCAGTGGCATTTACAGAAGCAACACCCCGTCTAGTCATTGCATCATCAATCACATCATCGTGAAGAAGTGAAGCTGCATGAATGAGTTCTACAACTGCAGCTAAAAGAGGTGCATCTTTATGATCTGGAGCAATCTTAAGGATTAGTTTCGCACGAAGACGTTTTCCACCACTAAGCATTTTAAAAAGACGAGTAACTTCGTCATAATCTATCTCTTTTATAAGTCTATCTATTTCAGTTTCTACTCTTTTCATCTATCCCACTTTAACTATTTTTCAACTCTTTAAACTCAAGTTGCATTTTATCATCTGAGAGAAACATCTCAAACTTAGCCTCATTTTTTTCAAAATCAAACTCTTTAAATTTAACTAGCACATACGGTACATTATAATGATCAGTACCACGAGCCTTCAACTCCACTCTAAAGCTCTGATTTTTAGAATTTAGATATAAAATATTTTGTGCTACATGTCTATCGTATGAACGAAAGATTACTAAGCCTTCATTTTTGTACAGTGTCCATCTAAATTTAAAAAGTCTCTCATAAGAGTCATATTTTACAAGAATTTTCTTTTGCTCATCTTTTTTCAAAGATATTTTATAAATATCTCTAAAATCGTTGGCAAAAGTCACACCACTAAGTAATATAAATGTGATAAAAAACTGTAAAGTATATTTATTTATTCTTTGTGCATTCATTTTATTTAATAATTTGTGTCCCTACACCCTCTGATGTAAAAAGTTCTAAAAGCATTGAATGTTCAAGTCTTCCATCAATAATATGGGCTTTTTCTACACCTCCATCGATAGCTTCAAGACAAGCATCAACTTTTGGAACCATACCACCATGTATAGTTCCATCAGCTTTTAAAGCTTCTACTTCTACTTTAGTAAGAGAAGAGAATAGCTCTTTATCATTGTTAAGTACACCTTCAGTATCTGTTAAGAAAATAATTTTATTTGCACCAATAGCTTTTGCAACATAAGAAGCACATAGGTCTGCATTTATATTAAAACCAGGGTGTCCCATCTCTTCACCTGCTGCAATAGGAGCTATTACAGGAACAAAATTTTCATTGATAAGATTACAGATAACATCAGGTTTTACATTAGTGATATTTCCAGTTAAACCCCATTTTGCAAAATCTTTTGCCTTAGCTGTAATAAAATGAGCATCTTTACCACTTACACCAATTGCCTTCACCCCATGAGAGTTTAAAAGTGACACTATCTCTTTATTTATTTCACCACTTAAAATCATTTCAGCAATTCTCATTACCTCTTTTGTTGTTACACGCTGTCCATCTATAAATTTTGTATCTATATTTAAAGCATCTAACATATCTGTGATTTTTTTGCCACCACCATGAACAATTACAGGTTTTATGCCCACAAGATACATAAGTAAAATATCCTCAGCAAACTTCTCTTTTAGCTGCTCAGATGTTTGTGCTGAGCCACCATACTTAATGACTACTATCTCTTTTCGAAACTCTTTTATAAAGGGAAGAGCTTCAAGGAGTGTTTTTACTGTTTCAATTTTTGCTTGCAATATATTTTCCTATAATTTCAAATACTTCTTCGTTGACCTCTACATCTAAATCGAGTAAAGATAAAGGAAGTCCAAATGATTCAACTTTTACAAAATCTTTATAAGTTACTAAAAGTGAATCTGAGCCATCTCTACTCAAAACCTTCTGAAGCTCATCTCTACTAAAAGGGTGATGATCAGCAAAGTAAGTTTTACTCACTACTTCAGGTAGAAATTCATCTAGCCTTTGTGGTCGAGCTATGGCAGTTAAAAGCGACATTTTATCACATCTATCTTTAAGAGTCACTACCCTTTTAAAATCTTTTCCATCTTCTAAAACAACTACATTTTTTTGAGTATAGAGTTTTTCTCTAAATGGACCAGATGGCAGACATGAATTATTTTGTGATTTTACTTCAATTAGGAAGTCTAATTTTTCAATATCATGCTTCGAATAAGCATCATCTAAAAATATTATTTTACATCCCATCTCTTTTGCTTTTTTTATAGCTATTTTTCTATCTTCACTCACTATAACTACTACATCTGGTAATTTATGAGCATAAATCATCGCTTCATCACCACTTACTCGTACATCTTCAAGAATCTGTGCTTTATTTTTAATGACATACAAACCTTGTGACTCTCGACCATAACCACGTAAAATAATAGCTGCGTTTTCATAACGTTTAGCTAGTGCTGTAACAAGAGGTGTTTTACCACTTCCTCCAACACTAAGATTTCCAACACTAATAATAGTAATATCAAAATCTTCCTCTTTTTCTAAAGAAAAACGCAGCCACATCAAAAAGCAGTATAGCCAAGAGAGAGGAAGTAAAAAGAGTGAAATTAGTTTTTGAAGAAGAGTTGGGTTGTAGAAATACTCTTCAACCCAAAAAACAAGAGATTTTTTCAACTGTAACTATACTCTTGTTTTTGCTATTTTTTTGATTTTATCTATTACAGATTTTACTGTTTTATCATCCATACTTGCATAAAGAGGAAGAGAAAGTACTTGCTGATACGAACGAAGAGCAACGGGGTAATCATTTACACGTAGAGAGTATTTCGCTTTATAGTAAGTTAAAAGATGAAGTGGAATATAGTGTAGTCCTGTTCCAACTCCTGCATCTCTAAGTTCAACTGCAAAAGAGTCACGATTTTTATCAATTTTTACAATGTATAAAGAGAATGTGTTTTCATCATTTGTCATATCAGGTACTGTTATGTGATCAACTCCACCAAGAGCTTCACTATACATTTTAGCTATCTCTTGTTGTCTAGTTATATTCGCATCTTGGTCAACTATTTGAGCACGAATATATGCTGCGTTTAATTCACTTAAAGAGTAATCATTTCCTATATCTACTACATCATAAATATACTCTAGAGAGTCTTCATCACGGCTAATAGCATGATTTACAAGAAGACGAGCGCGCTCAATAATTTCATCACTGTTTGTAACTAGCATTCCACCATTACAGATATTTTTTTTGAGATGTGATGAGAAGTTAAAGCATACTATATCAGCACCTGTAGAACCGATTTTTTCGCCCTTGTAAGTTGCTCCAAGAGCATCACTAGCATCTTCCACAATTTTAACATCATAAATTTTAGCCATTGCATAGACTCTCTCTAAATCAACACATACTCCACCAAGATGAGTAATAATAACAGCCTTGAGTTTTTTGGATTTATTATCTTCAAGATAATTTTCTAATTTATCAAGGTTTATGTTGTATGTTCCCTCTTGAATATCTATAAAAACTGGCTCTGCATCAAAATGACGCACTACTTCGGGAACATTTGGGTGTGCATTTACACAACAAACAACCTTATCTCCACGTTTTAAATCAAGTGCAAGCATAGCAAGATGAAGTGCTGATGTTCCATGTGAAGTTGCAAGGGCATACTCTGCGCCAACATAAGTACTAAACTCTTCTTCTAAAAGTTCAACTTGATTTATCTCTTCTCCATCAAGTGCATCACTCACATTTGAGTGAGCCTCACGTGAACTTTCAAACTTATTAAATGGTATTTTTAATTCTTTCATCAATTTTCCTTTATTATAAAGTTATATCTCTTGGGTAGTTAAAATCATGATTTAGTGTTCTAGATGTAAGTTTTGCAATAACAGGCATTTTTCTTTTAAAATGATTACGAAAAATTCTCTTAATTATCATTGCTAACATTTTTTCATCTATACCACGAGCAACTATCTCTTCTTGTGTAAGTCTATCTTCTACATAAAGCTTCATAGCTTCGTCAAGTTGTGCATAAGTATAACCTAAATCAGCCTCATCACTCTGCCCGTCCCACAAATCTGCTGAAGGTGGTTTTTTAATGATACTTTTACTCACACCTAGGTACTCTGCTAACTCAAACACTTCACTCTTATATAAATCACCTATAGGATTTACAGCCGAAGCTAAATCTCCATACAAAGTTCCATAACCGAGCATCAGTTCACTCTTGTTACTTGTCCCTAAAACTAGTGCATTTTCACGAGCACTTATATCAAAAAGTGTTGACATTCTCATTCTTGATGAAAAGTTTCCTTTTCTAAGATTATCTAAATCAGGATTTATCACTTCATAAGCACTTAGCATTGGTTCTATGGAAGCTGTTATAGCATTGATATTAAAATCTTTACAAAG